>Ga0209550_10000508_pt1 | contig 36802 bp, 32 predicted proteins | sample LauGreSuBDMM15SN_2_FD_187567 | JGI IMG/M metagenome (GOLD analysis project Ga0209550, IMG submission 187567) | Freshwater lake microbial communities from Lake Michigan, USA - Su13.BD.MM15.SN (SPAdes) (version 5) | ecosystem: Environmental > Aquatic > Freshwater > Lake | place: Lake Michigan... | reverse complement strand
CGCGGCCGACGGGGAGCGGGGGAGCGGGGGTGGCGCTGGCGGTGGACTTGGCGGGGGACGGGGGAGCGGATTTTTCGTCGGGGCGGAATTCCGCGATGGTGTAGTGGTTTTCCTCGTTGAGGAAAATAATGCGTTCGAGGACGCCGGTGAGCGTGGCGGCGGGTGCGTTGGAATTGGAGGTAGCCACGGGGAAAAGTGCGCGGAGTCTCAGGGGGACTGCCAGTCTTCGACGAGGAGGCCGGGCACGCGGGAGAATTCCTTAACGTTGTGAGTGACGACGGTGGCACCGAGGCGGAGGGCTTGGGCGGCGATGAGGGTATCGATAGGGCCGATACCTTGACCGCGTTTTTCCAAATAAGACCGGAGTCCGGCGTAGTGAGCGGCGTCTTCCCGGGAAAAACCCTCGATGGGAACGCTGGAGACGAGCGCCTCGAAAGCACGGCGATACTTTAGGCCGGAGCGGTGGTGTAGAATGCCGAATTCGCGTTCAGCCACTACGAGCGCAGAGAGGCGCAAGCAGGGGAATTCCTGGTGCATCCGCGCCGTCAGCGCAGGGTTGTTCCCCCGCAGGAAATTCGAGACGGCGTTGGTGTCGGGGAGGTAAATCACCGCTCGCGGGGAAGGTCAGGGGTGGTGTGAGCAGGAACGTCGGGCAAACCGGGGCAGGAACCGGCGAGTTTGAGGAAGCGCGCGCGACGCTCTTCGAGGTCGTCGTGGGGGTGAATCTGGACGATGCCGCTCTTGGTGCGGCGCAGCGTGACGGTCTTCCCGGGGAAGCGGAATTCTTTGGGGAGACGCAGCGCTTGCGAGCCACCGGTGGAAAAAAGTTTGGCCGTCTTGATCATGTAGCTACGGTGTAGGTATCAAGGTGGCGGTCAAGAGTGTGGGGCGCGGCCGAGGGCGGCGCCGACGGCGGGCAGGCCGGCGAATACGGCGTCGGCACCAGCGGCGCGAAGTTCGTCGGCGGTGTGGGTGCCGGTGGTGACGGCCCAGCAAGGGAGGCTGGCTTGGTGGGCAGCGGCGATGTCGAAGGGAGAATCGCCGACGAGGAGCGTGGTGGCGGGGTGAGCGGCGAGTTGGCTGAGGACGTGGTGGGTGAATGCGGGTTGGGGCTTGAGCCAAGCGGTGTCCCTCGCCCCGAAGTTGCCGTGGAGGAACGGGGCGAGACCGAGGTGGGCGCAGATGAGGCGCGACGACGTGCCGAATTTGTTAGTGAAGACGGCGAGCTGGGTGCCGCGGGCGTGCAAGGATTCGAGGAGTTCGCGCGCGCCTGGGAGCAGGACGACATCGTCGAGCATCGTCGCGTCCCAGTAGGCCCGGTAAATGGGGAGCGCCTCTGGGACGCGCGCGGGCCCGATGAGGGTGGCGATGGCGTTTTCGAGTCCTCCGCCGACGGCCGCGCGAACGTGGGCCAGCGTTGGTGCGGGCAGGCCGAGTTGGCGCATCGTGTGGCTGTGGCTGCGATGGATCGCGGCGAAATGATCGATGAGCGTGCCGTCGAGGTCGAACAGGATGGTGGAGAAATTGGACATGAAAGGGAGTGGGCGCAGAGATTTGATTTGGCGGGCGGGGGTGTCACCAGTGAAGTGACGAGATGTCTGCGAGTAGCCTCCTCATGAATGCGCGCGTTTCGGCGACGGCCGAAGGCGATGCTATGGAGGTACGGCTAGCAGGTACCTGGCAGATCACGGAAGCACGGCCGACGTGGGGCGAATTGCGGGGTGCGTACCACCCGGCGCGGGTGAGGTTGCACACGGATGGGGTCGAGAAGTGGGACAGTTCGCTGCTGCTGTTTCTGTTTGAGGCGCAGCAGTGGTGCCGGGAAAGCGGGGCGGATTTCGACGGGGAAGCGTTGCCAGAGAAAATCCGCACCTTGCTGTCGCAACTGGCGGCATCGCATGAGACGAGCGTGCCGTTTGATCGGTCGGCGAGTTTTTTGTCGAGTGTGGGGTTGGCGACCCAAGATACTTTGGCCAAAGCGCAGGCGATTTCGCACTTCGTCGGCGAGTGCGTGTTGGGTGCGATCGGGCTGGCGCGGAGTCCGCGCCGGTTTCGGTGGCGCGATTGTTTCGACGAGATGCAGCAATGTGGCGCGATGGCGCTGCCGATCGTGGGTCTGGTGAGTTTATTGGTCGGGGTCACGCTGGCCTACACGGGAGCGATCGTGCTCCGGCAATACGGTGGGGATATTTACATCGCGGATCTGATCGGGCTTTCGATGGTGCGCGAGATGGGAGCGGTGATGACGGCGGTGGTACTCGCCGGCCGGACGGGTGCGGCGTTTGCGGCGACGTTGGGCAACATGAAAGCGAACGAGGAAATCGACGCCCTGGAGGTGCTCGGCATTCCGCCGGTGCAATTTTTGGTGCTGCCGCGGCTGTTGGCCCTCGGCGTGATGATGCCGCTGCTGGGCTTGTATGCGAATGCGTTGGGCATTGCCGGTGGGATGCTCGTGGCGTTTGGGTTGCTGGCGATTCCGCCGACGGCGTTTTGGGCGGAGATGCTGACGATCGTGGATCTGTCGGATGTGGCAACGGGCGTGATCAAGGCGACGGCGTTCGGACTGATTATCGGGCTGTCGGGTTGTCTGCGGGGCCTGCAGGCCGAGCGCAGCGCGGCTGGAGTGGGGCGGGCGGCCACCTCGGCGGTCGTGACGGCGCTGCTCCTGATCATTGTGGCGGACGCGGTTTTTGCGGTGTTGTTCAATGCGCTGGGACTGTGAACGCCCATGAGTGAACATAACAATTCAGTGGCCGGGAACGCGAGTGCGGCGGCGATCGAGGTGCACGCGCTGCAGTGTGGCTACGAGGGGAAAGTGGTGTTGAAGGACGTGTCCTTCACCGTCGCGCGCGGGGAGATATTTTTCATCATCGGTGGATCGGGGTGCGGCAAGAGCACGTTATTGCGGCACCTCGTGGGGCTGAACACGCCGACGGCGGGCGGGGTGAAGTTTTTCGGCCGGTCGTTTGCCGAGGCCAACCCGGCGGCGCGGCGGGACCTGTTGAAGACATTTGGGATGTTGTTTCAAGCCGGGGCGCTCTGGACCTCGCTCACGCTCCGGCAAAACGTCGCGCTGCCACTCGAGGAATACACGACGCTCTCGCGGCGGGAGATTGAGGAGATCGCCTCGTTGAAACTTGCCCAAGTCGGGCTCGGGGGATTCGAGGACTATTATCCCTCCGAGATCAGTGGTGGCATGAAGAAACGCGCGGGCCTCGCGCGCGCGCTGGCGCTGGATCCGGCGATCGTTTTCTTTGACGAGCCGTCGGCTGGATTGGATCCGGTGACGTCGCGGAAGCTCGACGAGCTGATTTTGCAGATCCGCGAAACGTTTGGGACGACCATTGTGGTGGTCTCGCACGAGCTGGCGTCAATTTTTGATATCGCGGACCGCGTCATCATGCTCGACCGCGCGCAGCAGGGCATCATCGCCGATGGTAAACCGCGCGAACTCGCCGTGCGCAGCCGTGATCCGCGCGTGACGGAATTTTTGCGCCGGGGAGATGTGTTGCCGCAGTAATGTCTTCCCCCGTTGCCATCGAAACGTTTAGCTCCGCCCCCTCTTATCCGTGAAAACCAAGGTCAGCCCAGCCATCATCGGCACTTTTGTCATCGGCGCGTTTGCGCTGGCCGTGATCGCGTTGTTGACGTTTGGCGGAGTGAGCTTTTTTGCGAAACCGCAGCGGTTCGTGGTGTATTTCGACGAATCGATCCACGGTCTGACCTTGGGTTCGCCGGTGAAGTTGCGCGGTGTGCCCGTGGGGCGCGTGGTCGATCTTGGCGTCCGCTATGATGAGAAGCGGAATTTTTCGGTCGTCTCGGTCGTGTGTGAGTTCAGCAAGGACAAGATGACGGATACGAAGGGTGCGGCGATCGACGTGGCCGACCGCGGGGAGTTGCAGACCTTGGTGGATCGGGGCCTGCGGGCGCAACTCGGGGTGCAGGGTCTCGCGACGGGACTGTTGTTTGTGGAACTCGATTTCTTGGACCCCAAGAACTATCCGGCCGACAACCGCACGACGGAGCTGAAATACGTTTCGGTGCCGGCGGTGCCCTCGGCGATTTCCGCGTTTCAGTCGAGCGCGAGTGAAATTCTGGCCAATCTGAAAAAAGTGGATTTTGCCGGACTGTCGCGCGAGATCACCGGCCTGTTGGGTGATGGCCGCAAGCAACTCGCCGGACTCGATCTCAAAGGCGTCGCCGAGCAATGGAAGAAAACCGGACAAAAGGTGGAGGAAGTTGCGAGTATGCCGGAATTGAAAAAGACCTTCGTGAATCTCGACGGTGCGATCACCGAGTTGCGCGGAGTCGTCGCGAAGATTGACGCGCACGTCGGACCCGCGGGCAAGGAGCTGACCGAGACGCTGACCCAGGCGAAGGTGGCGGTGAGTTCACTCAATGATGCGGCGACAGCGACGCGGAGGTTTCTCGCGTCGCACAATGGACTGGGTGAGGAGGTCGTCGGCACGTTGTCGCAATTGAACGAGGCGGCGGCGGCGGTGACGCGCCTCGCGGATTTTCTCGAGCGGAATCCCAGTGCGCTGCTGACAGGCAAGAAGCAGCCGAAGTAATTTGATTGTCCTGCCACCCTGAAGCCCACCCGAGTGTCTATCATGAACGCGCGCGCAAAATTTTATCTGGGTCTGCTGGTCGTCGCCAGCGGGTTTTTGCTCAGTTCGTGTTCGTTGGTGCCGCAGGCTCAGCCTGACCCGACGCGGTTTTTTGTGTTGTCGGCGCTGATGAGTTCGCCGTCGCAAGCACCGGCCGGCAAAGCTCCGGTGGTGCATCTGCGGCAGGTGGAGCTGGCGAGCTATATCAAGGCCAAGCCGATCATTGTGCGTCGCGGCGACCATGAGATCGAGTTTCGTGAATTTGCCCGGTGGGGTGAGCCGCTGGAGCTGGGGATTGGTCGGGTGTTGCGCGAAGACCTCGTCGCGCGGGGTGCGGCGGGAGCGGTGCTGGCGGCCGGAGTCCGCGCGACTGAAGGGGATCCCGATTTCACTCTGGTGGTGCGCGTGCTGGCCTGTGAAGGCAGGGCCAATGGGGCCGTTAATTTTCGTGCGGTTTGGGAGCTGGCGACGACGGGCAGCGCGCCCAAGGTGGTCGCGCGCGGCGACGTGCAGCCCGGCGACCTGCGTTGGGATGGCAAGAACGAGGCCGCTTTGGTCGCGCAGCTCAGCAAGGCGGTGGGCGCGTTGGCGGACGATGTCGCCGGTGGTATTGCCCGCAGCGCAAAATAACCGCGTAAGGGTTAATTGGCTTTGCAGTGAGACGGCACAGTCGTTGCCGAGGGGTACTCCCCAGAGTTCTCCGGATTCGTTATCCTTTACTCTTTTGCTGTTGGCTGAAGGTCGATCCGATCTGATGTGAGATGGTCTGCGGGCCGATCCGCGGTCCCAAGCGCTGCTGAAGAAAGTCGGCCTCGATAAGTGAGGCGGGGGTGGGGCCGGCTCGTTTCACAATTCCGGCGCGCTCAATCCGGCGGCGCGCGCGGCGCGGCGCTGATTCACGTCAAAGGTCAAAAGGCGCGTGCGGCCGAGGAGTTGGGCGGCGGCGACGTGGAGCAGGGCGAGTGCGCGCACGTTCGCGATCGGGGTGATCGTGACGGCGAGTTCATGCGCGCGGCGCAGCCAAGCCGGGTGATCGAGCGCCGCGTGGCGGAAAATTCCGGTCGTCTGGCCGGCCGCGATTTCGCGCACCAAGGCGCTCGCTTCCGTGAGCGAGAGCTGGCGGCGGGCGACGAGCTGCATCAGAGCGTTCGTCGCCTCGTAGGTGCCGTAGTCGGTAAGCGGTAGGTGCGGCGGCGTGGTCCAGCTGCGGGCGAATCGCGCCGCCCGCGTGTGGTTTACGTCGATCGCGAGATGCAGCGAAACAAGGAACGAGGTGTCGGCGTAATCGCTCACCGGCTGGCTTGCCCGGCCCAAAGTTTCACGATGTCGATCGCGCGCTTTTTGCCGCCAAGGATGGCGCGGCTGCGGGCGGTGAAATCAGGCGGCGCCCAACCGGGGTCCGGCGCGGGAGTGGCATCGAAGGTGCCGATGACCTTGCCCTGTTTCGTAATGCTGACAGGCGCGCGGCGCGCGGCGGCATAGACGCGGGGGAACTCGTGGCGCAGCTCTTTCACGGTGGCAGTGCTCATTGGTTATACCTTTGGGGTAACGTGGCGATGCGTCAAGCGGTGGGCACAACGCCCCATTGGGGAGCGTTGGCTTATTGAATCGCTTCCCGGCAGGCTCCTACTTCAGCACCGCGCTGATGCGGGCGAGCGCCGTGATGACATTTTCCCGCGAGTTGAACGCGCTGATGCGCACGTGGCCTTCGCCGCATTTGCCGAAACCGGCGCCAGGCGTGCAGACGACCTGGGCTTGGTTGAGCAAGAGATCGAAAAATTCCCACGAATCGCGACCGGTGTTGATCCAGAGGTAAGGTGCGTTGTCGCCGCCGATGCAGGTGAAGCCCCAGCTCTTGACGGCTTCGCGGATGAGTTTCGCGTTCGCGAGGTAGAAATCGATAAGGTCGCGCGTCTGCTGTTTGCCGGCATCGGTATAAATGGCGGCGGCGGCTTTCTGGATCGGGTAGGAGACGCCGTTGAACTTCGTGGTGTGGCGGCGATTCCAGAGGGCGTGGAGCGGGTGAGGGTTGCCGGCCCCATCGTAAGCCAGGACGGACTTGGGAACGACGGTGTAAGCGCAGCGGGTGCCGGTGAAGCCGGCGGTTTTGGAGAAGCTGCGGAACTCGATCGCTACGTCGCGCGCGCCTTCGATTTCGTAGATGGAGTGGGGGATCGCGGGATCGCGGATGTAAGATTCGTAGGCGCTGTCGAAGAGGATGACGGCCTTGTTGGCCTTCGCGTAGTCGACCCACTCGGTGAGTTGGGCTCTGGTGGCGACGGCGCCGGTGGGGTTGTTGGGAAAACAGAGATAGATGAGATCGGTGGCGACGCCGGGGATGGCGGGAACATAGCCGTTGGTCGGAGTGCTATCGAGGTAGGTGACGCCTTGGTAGCGGCCGTCGATGTTGGCTCCGGTGCGGCCGGCCATGACGTTGGTGTCGACGTAGACGGGGTAGACGGGATCGGGGATGGCGAGCTTCACATCCTGCGCAAAAATTTCCTGAATATTCCCACAGTCGCACTTCGAGCCGTCGGAGATGAAAATTTCGTCGGCGTCGATCTGGCATCCGCGGGCGGTGTAGTCGTTGGCGGCGACGGCCTCGCGGAGGAAGGCGTAGCCCTGCTCAGGGCCGTAGCCCTTGAAGGTGGCGCGCTTGGCCATTTCGTCCGTCGCGGCGTGCATCGCCTCGATGCACACGGGCGGGAGCGGTTCGGTGACGTCACCGATGCCGAGGCGGATGACGGGCTTCGTCGGATTGGCGGCAACGTACGCGCTCACGCGCTTGGCGATGTCGCTGAAAAGGTAGGAGGCCTTGAGCTTGGTGTAGTTTTCGTTGATGCGAATCATGGCAGGAGTGGTAAAAGGAGCGGGAGGATTTAGACGGAGGTCGTCCGGAGCGGGTGAAAAACTTGAACAAACGCGGCGCGCGAGGTTTGTTCAAGCCCGTCGTTACCAAAAACTGAACCCCTCTTATGCAAAAAATCGAATCTGTGTCCGTGATGCGGTCGGTGGCCGCCGACCTGAGGGCTCAGGGAAAAACGATCGCGCTCGTCGCGACGCAGGGCGCGTTGCATGCGGGGCAGGAGGCGTTGATCCGGGCGGCGGTGCAGTCCGCGCAGGTCGTGATCGTCTCAATATTTGTGAATCCGCTGCAGTTCGGGCCCAACGAGCTGCTGACGAACTACCCACGGAGCCTAGCCGAGGATGTGGCTCTGTGTGCGCGTTGCGGCGCGCATAGCGTGTTCGCGCCGACCGCCGAGGATATTTATCCGCGGGGCTATTCGACGTTCGTGACGGAAGACTCGACCGGCAAGCCGCTCGACGGTGTGTCGCGGCCGAATCATTTTCGCGGCGTCGCCACGATGATGGCCAAGCTCCTCGCTATCGTGCGGCCGACTCAGGCGTTTTTCGGCCAAAAATCCGCCCAACGCGCTGCGGTCGTACGGAAAATGGCCGCCGATCTTTGTTTCGACGTGGAAATCGTGGTAGTGCCCACGGTCCGGGAGGCCGATGGGCTGGCGGCGGGTGTGCGGAACAAAGAGATGACGGCGAGCCAACGGCAGGAGTCCCTCGCGTTGAGCAAAGCGTTGTTCAAGGCCAAGGAAATGTTCGCCGCCGGCACCCGCAGTCCCGATCGGTTGATAGCCGAGGCCACGCACATTCTCGGCCAGCATCGGCGGGTGAGAATAATTTATGTCTCCATCGTCAACTGCGTCTCGATGGAGACCGCCCGCGAGGTTGAATCCGGCAAGACGATGCTGGTGATCGCGGCTTGGGTGGATGAGTTGCGGATGGTCGACAACGCGGTGTTTTGAGCGTCGTCCCGGCAGCTGATCACTCGCGGGAGGCGTGATTGCGCCGACCGGCGCCACGGATCATGCGGTCGGGTGACGTGGCGAAACGGCCGCGAGCACCACGTTGATGCCCCGCGCGCGGAGCGTTTCAACCAGTGCGGCGGGAGCACCGGTGTCGGTGACGACGACGTCGACTTTGGCGAAGTCGCAGAGGAAAAATGTCGAGCGGCGCTCAAATTTCGTGCCGTCGATGCAGAAGATAACCTTGGCCGCACCGGCGATCATGGCGCGCTGGATGTCGACGATGAGCGCGTGCGAATTGTAGATACCGTCTTCGGCGATTCCGCTGCCGCTCAAGATCGCGACATCGGCGTGCATGCGCGAAAAGGTGGCGACCGCGTCGGGCCCCACGAGTGTGCCGAGGCGCGGATAGATCACGCCGCCCGAGACGTGCACCTCGTGGCGATTGGATCCCGAGAAAAGATGGGCGACCGGCAGCGAGTTGGTGATGACTTGCGCGACTTTTTCGCCGAGATGCTTCGCGACGTGAAAGCAGGTCGTGCCGCTGTCGATAATGACGTTTTGGCCCGGCTCGATCAGTGCCGCGCAGGCCTCTCCGATCGACTCTTTTTCCGGAACTTGGTGGGTGTCGCGGACGTTAAAAACGAACTCGTCCGTCTTGGGTTGCAAGATGCGGGCACCCCCGTGAGTGCGCCGGATGGATTTTCCCTCCTCCAGTTCCGCGACATCGCGGCGAACCGTCGAGACCGACGCTCCTACATGCTGCGCAAGTTCCTCCAGTGAAGCAAATTCAGCTGCTTGGAGATAGGCCTCGATCTTCGCGCGTCGCTCTTCGGGATGCATTCGGTTGGGAGTTTATGGAAGATAATGGAAGATACTGCAAGACTTCCCTTGACAATCTGGAATCTTTTGGGCGATATTCTGTCGAACCCTTCCGCTTCCGACCATGTCTCTGCCGCCTCCATCACCTCATCGCGTTGAGATTGAACATCTCGTTCGGCGGGCGATTTACCGGCGACTCGGCAAGAGTGCCCCGCACTCGGCTCAGGCTCCAAATCCATTGCTCGTCAATGTCAGCGCGCGCCACTGTCACCTGACCGCGGCGGCGGTCGAGGTGCTCTTCGGCCCGGGAGCCACGCTCACGCCGATGAAGTGGCTTTATCAAAAAGACCAATTCGCCGCCAAGGAGACCGTTACCTTGATCGGTCCGCGCAGTCGCGTGATTTCAAATCTCCGCATCCTCGGCCCGTGCCGCGATTTCAACCAGATCGAACTCGCGATGACTGACTCGATTGCCCTGGGTTTTGACATTCCCATCCGCGCGTCCGGCCTCATCAAGGAGACGCCCGGTTGCATGCTGATGGGGCCTGCGGGGTTTTTCGAAATGAAGGAGGGCGTCATCCGCGCCGCCCCGCATGTGCACATGAATCCCGACGACGCCGCGTTTTACGGTGTGAAGCCGGGCGACTTCATGCGCCTGCGCGTCGGCGGACCGTGTGCTGTCACCTTTGAGCGAATGCTCGTCCGGGTGCACCCAGATTTCAAACTCGAGGTCCACATCGACACCGATGAAGGCAACGGCTGTGCGCTCGAGTCCGATACGCCGGTCGAACTCCTGAAATAAATTTTCCGCGCAACTCACAACCCACCTCAATCCTCACCCATTAGAACACTATGAATGAATCCATCGGTATGGTCGAAACCAAGGGCTATGTAGGCAGCGTCGAAGCCAGCGACGCCATGGTCAAAGCAGCCAACGTCTCCCTCGTTCGCCAAATTCAAATCGGCGGCGGCATGGTCACCGTGATCGTCAAAGGCGATGTCGGCAGCGTTCGCGCGGCCGTCGACGCTGGCGCCGAAGCGGCCAAGCGCGTCGGCGAACTCGTCTGCTCGCATATCATCGCGCGTCCGCACGCTGAACTCGTCCGCACGCTCGGTCTCTGAGCCGCGCGTTGATCCGGCTCCCTTCTCCCAACACTCCATTCTCAACACTCAACTTTTCCACCCACCATGGCACAGGAAGCAATTGGTCTCATTGAAACGAAGGGTCTCTGCGCGCTGATCGAAGCCGCTGATTCCGCTCTCAAAGCCGCCAACGTCACAATGACGGGCTACGAAGCCGTCGGCAGCGGTTACGTCTGCGGATTTTTCCGAGGCGATGTCGCCGCGGTCAAAGCCGCCATTGACGCCGCGGCGGAAGCCGCTGGCAAAGTCGGCGAAGTCATCGCCGTCCAAGTGATCCCACGTCCCCACGACGACCTCGCCGGCCTCAGCAAGTGGCTCGCGCAGCCCGCTGCGAGCTGAGTCGTGCCCCTCGGAGGAGACGGCTGGCAGGCGATTCGCTCGCCGCGTGGCTGTCGAATCGCCCGCCTGCGGGCTCCTCCCTCTCGGCAGCCGCCCGACCAATCGAAACCCCGGTGAACATCCTTGTCGCCAACCTCGGCTCGACCTCGTTCAAGTTCCGTCTCTTCCGCTTCAGCGGTACTGACGCGAACGCGAACGCGACCGCGGGCGTGGCCAGCAGCGCGCCCGAGCTGTTGGCGAAGGGCGGCTACGAGCGCGTCACGGACTACGGCAAGGCGATCGACGATTGTCTCGGCGAGCTGCAAACCGCCGGCCATGTGCGCACGACGGCGGATCTGCACGGCGTCGGTTTCAAAACCGTCCTCGGCAAGAACCTCACCGGTTGTCTGCGCGCCGACACCGACGATCGCGTCATCGCCGCGCTCGACGGTTTCAAGGAGATCGCCCCCGCGCACAATCCACCCTACGCGCTCGGGATCGCGCGGTTTCGCGAAAAACTCCCCGGCGTCCCGCTGGTCGCGCTCTTCGAAACGGCCTTTTATCAGTGGGTGCCCGAGTCTGCCTCGCGTTACGCCGTGCCGCAAACGTGGTCTGACGCCGGCGTGCGCCGTTACGGTTTCCACGGCGCGTCTCACAAGTTTGTCGCCGAGCGTAGCGCTGAGTTGCTCGACCGCTCCGACATCGCGGACCGAGTGCGTCTGCTCTATCAAGCCGGCGCGACTCCGGTTCCCCCGCGTGCAAGTGGCGCAGCGGCCGCGCCCCTCCGCATCATTTCCTGTCATCTCGGCGGCAGCAGCTCCGTCACCGGCATTCGCGATGGTGTCGCCATCGGCACGAGCATGGGGCTCAGCCCGCAATCGGGTCTCCCGCAGAACAATCGCGTCGGCGATCTTGATTCCGCCGCGGTGCCGTTCGTCATGAAAACCCTTGGCCTTTCGCTCGCCGAAGCGGAGCGCCAGATGACGAAAGAGGCGGGCCTCCTCGGTCTCTCCGGCGTCGGCAATGACCTCCGCGATATCCGTGCCGCCGCCCAACAGGGCAACCCTCGCGCCCAGCTCGCGCTCGACGTGTTTGTGCGCTCGGCGCGCCACTGGATCGGCGCGTTTCTTCTCGAGCTCAACGGTGCCGACGCGCTCGTGTTCACGGCCGGCATCGGCGAAAATAATCCCGATCTTCGCGCCGCGATCTGCGCGCAACTCGATCAGCTCGGCATCGTGCTCGATCCCGTCAAAAACGCCGCGCTCCGCGGAACCGAAGGCGAGATTTCCGCCGCGAGTGCGCGCACCAAGATTTTTGTCATCCCCGCCAACGAAGAACTCGTCGTCGCCCGTGAAACCGCCCGCTGCATCACGGCCACGCGCTAGCTCACGCGAATTCCCCCTTTCTTTTCACTCAACCCGCCACGCTCAACCACCCACTATTATGTCCAAAGCCATCGGTCTCCTCGAAACTCGCGGTCTCACCGCACTCGTCACCGGCGTCGACGCCATGCTCAAGTCTGCCAACGTCACGCTCGTCGGTCCCATGAAACAGGTCGGCAACGCGCTCGTCACCGCCGTCGTCACGGGTGATGTCGCCGCCGTCAAAGCCGCCACCGATGCCGGTGCCCAGGCCGCCCGCGCCGTCGGCGAGGTCGTCAGCGTGCAGGTCATCCCGCGCCCGCACGACGACGTCGCGCTCATTTTGCCCAAGGCTGCCGTCGCCACGCCCGCGAAGAAATAAGCCATGTTCCTCGCGCGCGTCATCGGCTCCGTCGTCTCGACCAAAAAGGACGAGGCGATGAAGGGTCGTAAACTCGTCGTGTTGCGGCCGCTGCTCGTGGATGAAGCCAATCCCGCGCAGCTCCGCTCCGGCGCCAACACCATCGTCGCGGTCGACGCCTTGGGTGCCGGACTCGACGAAGTTGTCCTGTTTTGTCAGGGCAGCTCCGCGCGCCAAGCCAGCGGTATGAAAACGCTGCCCGTCGACGCTGTCGTCGTCGGCATCGTCGATACCGTCGATGTGCTGAATCAGAAAATCTATCCCGCTAAAAACTAACCGCAGTCCCGAACGATGAGCGCCAATCACCCCCTCGATGAGCAGGCCATTCGCACGATTGTGGAAGACGTCATGCGCGGCCTCGGCCGTGCCGCGCCCGTAGCGGCGAGCGCCAGCGAGCCGAAATCCACTGCGGCTCCCTCCGCGCCGCGCAGTCGCGGTCCGCGTTTCGGCGTATTTGATGACGTGAAGGAGGCCTGCGCCGCTGCCCAGGCCGCGTTTGAGCAACTCCGCAACAAGGGCGTCGCGGGTCGCGCGAAAGTCGTCGAGATTGTCAAAGACCTCTGCACTCGAAACGCGAAGGTATGGGGCAAGTTCGAGTTTGATGAGACCAAGATCGGCCGACTCGAACACAAGATTGCGAAGCTCGAAATTGTGAAGCTCGTGCCGGGTGTCGAGTGGCTCCAGCCGCGCGGCATGAGCGGCGATCACGGGATCACGATGGAAGAGCACGCGCCGTTCGGCGTCGTCGGTGCTGTGCTGCCCGTGACGCACTCGATTCCCACGTTGAGCGGAAACGTCATTAACATTGTCGCCGCCGGAAACTCGGTGGTCTTCAACCCGCACCCCGGTGGTGCGCGCTCTGCGGCGTTGGCGGTCCGTACGTTCAATGAAGCCATTTTCGCCGTGCTGGGGATCGAAAATCTCGTCTGCACCGTCGAGAAACCGACGATCGAGACTTTCGGTGCGCTTACGAAAGACGAACACGTGCGCCTTCTCTGCGTCACCGGTGGACCGATGGTGGTGAAGGCCGCGATGGCTTCCGGAAAACGCGCCATCTGTGCTGGCCCCGGCAATCCCCCGGTTGTCGTCGATGGCACCGGCAATTTAGCGAAGGCCGCCGCCGACATCATTTCCGGCGCCGCGTTCGACAATAATCTGCTCTGCATCGGTGAAAAACAGGTCTTCGTGCTCGAGCAGGTGGCCGACCGCTTCATGAATGAGCTGGCGTCGGCCGGTGCGGCCAAGCTCACCGCCTCGCAACTCGCGAAACTCAGCGCGTCTGCATTCACGAATGCGAAGGACGCCGGCGGTTGTTCGCACGCCGTGCTCAACCGCCAACTCGTCGGCGCCGATGCCGCCGTGCTCGCGCAACACGCGGGCGCGATCGTGACCGCGCAGTGCCCGTTGCTCTTCGCGGAGACGGATGCCGAGCACGTGTTCGTCTTGGAGGAGCAGATGATGCCGATGCTCCCGATCGTCCGGGTAAAAGATTTCAACGCCGCCATCGCTGCCGCGGTCAAGAGCGAGCACGGCTACAAACACTCGTGCGTGATCCACTCGCTCAACGTCGAGCGCATGACCCAGATGGCGCGCGCGCTGGACACAACGCTGTTCGTCAAGAACGGTCCCAGCACCGCCGGCCTCGGCCTCGGTGGCGAGGGTTACCTCAGCTACTCCATCGCCACTACGACTGGCGAGGGTATCACCACGCCGGAGACGTTTACGCGCACGCGCCGCTGCGTGATGGTCGATAACCTCCGCATCTACTAAGCCATGATGCTCGCGCGCGTAGACGGAGTGGTGGTAGCGACGGTGGGTCATCCCAGCATGACCGGCCATCGCTCGATCATCTGTCAGCCGCTCGACGAGCACGGTCGCGACGAGGGTGTGCCGTTTCTCGCGATCGACCCGCAAGGCGCCGGGCTGCACCAACGCGTGCTCATCTCCACCGATGGTTCGCACACGCGCGTCCACGTAAAGAATCCGCAATCGCCCCTGCGCAATCTGGTGTTGGGCATCGTCGACGAAAAGGAGACCGCCTGAGATGCGCCTCGGACACGTCATCGGTCGGGTGACCCTTTCCCAGCAAGACCCCGCCTACAAAGGCGGCCGCTTTCTCCTCGTGCAGCCGTTCTCCAAGGAGCAGTTCGCCGGCGCGCCGATGCTCCCGCTCGCCAAAGGCTCCTCGCTCGTCGTCTACGATAATCTGGGGGCCGGCGTCGGTCACGTGATTGCGTTCACCGAAGGGGCGGAGGCGACTGCGCCGTTCGATCAGCCCACCCCCGTCGACGCGTTTAACGCCGCGCTGATCGACCAAGTTTTCTACACGCCGCCGGTCTGAGATCGCTCGATCCATTCGTGCTCCGGCGCTCTTAACCCTCATCTCTCAACGCTCAACTTCCGTCACCCATGTCTACCGTCATTACCGCCCGCGACGCCGAGGAACTTCTCCGCCAAGGTCTGCAGCCGCCCGCCGGTGCGATCCTCACGCCTTCCGCGCGCGATGTCCTGCACAGTCGCATTTCGATCCTTCCCTCCGCCGGAGCCAAGGGAGCCGCGTCGGCCGCGCCCAAGAAATCCGCCGCGCCCAGCATTCCCGATTACGAGTTTAAGTGGACGCCCGGCTCCGACCCGAAAACGCCCGCTGAGATCGAGCGCTTTTTTAATTCGCCCGCGATTCAGGTCATCAAGGAACGCATCTGCGAGATGGGCCGTCGCCTCTGGCAACGCGATTACACCGACGGCAACGGCGGCAACATCACTGTGCGGGTCGGTGATAATCTCGCGATCTGCACGCCGACGCTCATCTGCAAGGGCTTCATGAAGCCCGAAGACATGTGCCTCGTCGACCTTGATGCCAATCAGCTGGCCGGCACCCGTGTGCGCACGAGCGAGGCCAAGACGCATTTCGGCATCATGAAGCGCCAACCTGCGGCGAAGTCGTGCGTACACGCGCATCCGCCGCACGCGACGGCTTTCGCGATCGCCAACGTTAATATTCCCTCGTGTCTCATTCCCGAAGCGGAAGTTTTTCTCGGTAAAATCGGCGTCGCGAAATACCAGACGCCCGGCACGCCCGCCAACGCCGACGAAGTCGGTGAGGTTGGAAAAATCCACCAAGCCGTGCTCATGCAAAATCACGGGGTGATCTGCTGGGGCAAAGACGTCGAGGACGCCTACTGGAAGATGGAGAACATTGATTCCTACTGCCGCACCGTGTGGATCGCCGCCGGCCTGGGTGGCGGCTTGCACCGCTTCACCGGCGGCCAAGCGAAAGAGCTCATCGACCTCCGCCAAAAGCTCGGCATGCCCGATCCCCGCGCCGGTCTCAAGGAATGTGAACTCTGCGATAGCGCCGATTTCCGTCCCGGCGTGGTCTGCGCAGCACCCGCGAAAAACGACGCAGCGGCCTCCGAGCCGCGCGATCCGCAGATCGAAGAAATTGTCGCGAAAATCACCGAGCAAATCCTGAAGCAACTTAACGCGAAATAACGCTCCTGGGAGAAGTCTGCTGGCGGGCGATTTCTACGACCATCGCGAGCCAGCTCCCTTCTCCCCCAATCACCATGAAAGTCTCCATCATCGGCGGCGGTGGCCGCGTCGGTTCCAACGCCGCCTTCGCACTCCAATGCGCCGGCATCGTATCCGAAATCCAGATCCTCGACGCCAATGCCGACATGGCTGACGGTGAGGCGCTCGACCTCCTGCACGGCTCCTCGTCCATCGCCGATCAACGCATCTACGCCGGTGATTACGCCCGCGCGAAGGACAGCGACATTTTCGTCATCACCGCCGGCCTCCGCCGCAAGCCCGACGAATCCCGCCTCGATCTCATCAACCGCAATGTCGCGCTGTTCTCTGGAATTCTCGAGAGCATGAAGGGGGCCGGTTTCCGCAAGGATGCCCTCGTGTTTGTCGTCTCAAACCCCGTCGACATTCTGACGCAACTCGCCGCCGCGAAACTGGGACTCCCGTGGCAACAGGTGCTCGGCCTCGGCACGATGCTCGATACCGCGCGTTTCCGTTCGTTGATCGCGCAGGATCTGAAACTCGCTCCGACGCAAGTGAAGGCGCTCATCCTCGGTGAACACGGTGACTCGATGTTTCCCGTCTGGTCGGCGGCCACTTACGCGGGCCTGCCACTCACCAAGATCGCTGGCTGCACGCCGACGTTTCAGTCGCAGATTTTTGAGCGCACCAAAGGTAGCGGCGCCGAAGTCATTCGTCGCAAGGGTGGGGCGGGGTGGGCCGTCGGCCTGACCATCGCCGAAGTCGTCCACGCCATCGCGCACGATAAGCGCCAAGTGCTCCCCGTTTCCACCGTGCAACAAGGCGCCTACGGCCTGCGCGGCGTCGCGATCAGTGTGCCCACGGTGGTCGGTCGTGCCGGTGCGCTCGCACACATCGAAGTCGAACTCTGGCCTAAAGAACACCAGGCGCTCCAGGCTTCGGCCCGCGCGCTGCAGGACACGTTTGCGAAGGTGAAGGCGGGGTAGCGTGGCCTCGGCACCGGTGCTGGGGCGCTACTGGATCCCGCCTCGCGCGGGTGAATGGTCGCCAGCGCGGTTGCTCGGCTCGACGTCCGCGGGCCGAGCCCGGAATCATCGTCTTGAGGCGCGCGCTGTTGCGCGCGGTTGATTCGTAACCGCTGGCCAGCCCGACGAACGCTCGCTCGGCGAGCTCCTCCCTCAGCCCGTTCGACGCTTATGACGCGACGGACTTTGACGTCTCGTCCGCGATTGGTTTTAACTCCAAATCCTCTCTTCAACCATGCCCACCTACAACTTCGTTAACTATCTCTGGGACGACGCCAAAGCCGCGTCGCTTGATCCGGTCGGCCGCCTGATCTACCGCTCCAATATCCTCGGAAGCGATCAGCGCATCACCAATACCGGCGGCGGCAATACGTCGTCCAAGATCTCCGAAAAGGACCCGCTCACCGGCGCCGAGACCCCCGTGCTCTGGGTCAAGGGCTCCGGCGGCGACCTGCGCACCAGCACGCGCGAGAATTTTTCGTCGCTCTACCAGAGCAAACTCCTCGGTCTCCAGAAGCTCTACGCGGCGCGTAAGGATCATGGGCTCAAGTCGCAGGCCGAAGACGACATGGTGGGCATGTTTACGCACGCGACGTTCAACCTCAACCCGCGGCCGACCTCGATCGACACGACGCTGCACTCGTTTTTGCCCGGCAAACACGTCGACCACATGCACCCGAATGCGATCATTGCGATCGCGGCGTCGGCCCGTTGCGAGAAACTCACGAAGGAAATCTTCGGCGGCGACATGGCCTACGTGAAGTGGATGCGCCCCGGCTTCGAACTCGGCCTCGCGATGCAGGAAATCGCGAAGAAGCATCCGAAGACGCGCGCGATTATGATGGGCCAGCATGGTTTCATTTCGTGGGCCAACGACGACAAACAGTGTTACACCGACACGCTCGGCTTCATTGAAAAAGCGGCGGCCTACATCGAGGGAAAATATGCGGAAAAGGGTGGCGATCGCACGGCTTTCGGCGGCGCAAAATACCTGTCACTCTCGCCGGAGAAACGCCGCGATAACTTTGCGACGATACTCCCGGCGCTCCGCGGGCTCGTCTCGAGCGAGAAGCGGTTCATCGGCACCGTGCAGGACGACGAAAAGATCCTGCGTTTTGTTAACTCGAAGGACGCGGCGCGTCTCGCCGAACTCGGCACGTCGTGCCCCGACCATTTCCTGCGCACGAAGATCAAGCCGCTTTACGTGAATTGGAATCCGCAGACTGAAGACCTGCCCACGCTGCGCGAGAAACTGGCCGCGGGCATCGAGCGTTACCGCAAGGACTACGCGTCCTACTACGCGAAGTGCAAGCACGCCAACTCGCCGGCGATGCGCGACGCGAATCCGACTGTCGTGTTGATCCCTGGCCTCGGCATGATTGCGTGGGGCAAGGACAAGTCGGAGAGCCGCGTGACCGCTGAGTTCTACAACTGCGCCGTCGAAGTCATGCGCGGCTCCGAGGCCATCGATAAATATATTGCGCTGCCGCAGCAGGAGGCCTTCGACATCGAGTATTGGTTGCTGGAAGAGGCGAAGCTCAAGCGCATGCCCGCCGAGAAGGAACTGGCGCGCCAAGTCGCCATCGTAATCGGCGCCGGCTCCGGCATCGGCAAGGAAACCGCGCACCGTCTCGTGAAGGAGGGCGCGCACATCGTGTGTGTCGATCTCAACGAAGCCGCCGCGCAGGAAACGGCCAACGAGCTCCTCGCGAAATACGGCGCCGGTATCGGCGTCGCTGGCAGTGGCTTGTCCAACTGCGGCCCGGCCATCGGTCTTGGCGCCAATATCACCGACCGCGCCAGTATCCGGCGCATGCTCGACGATGTGGCGATTGCCTACGGCGGCTTCGACTCGATCTGTGTGACCGCCGGCATCTTCGTTCCCAGCAACACGACTGGCCACATCCCCGATGACAAATGGGGCGTGACCTTCGCGATCAACGTCACCGGTGCCTACCTCGTGGGCGATGAAGCGGCGAAGACGTGGAAGAAGCAGGGACTGCGCGGTAATCTCGTCCTCACGACTTCGGCCAACGCCGTCGTGGCGAAAAAAGGTTCGGTCGCCTACGACTGCTCGAAGGCCGCCGCGAATCACCTCGTGCGCGAACTCGCTATCGAGCTCGCCCCGCTCGTGCGCGTCAACGGCGTCGCCCCCGCGACCGTCGTGAAGGGTTCGGCGATGTTCCCGCGCGACCGCGTCATCGGCTCGCTCGCTAAATACAATATCCCCTACACGGAGAAAGAGGAGACCGAGTCACTCGTCGCAAAGTTGGCCCAATTCTACGCCGACCGCACGTTGACGAAGTCGCCGATCACCCCGGCGGATCAGGCCGAGGCCTATTTCCTCCTTGTGAGCCAGCGCCTCAGCAAGACGACCGGCCAAGTCATCACCGTCGACGGCGGTTTGCACGAGGCGTTTTTGCGCTGAGCTGCGCTGCCGATTTCGTATCGACCGAAACAAAGCCCCGGCCCATGCCGGGGCTTTTTTCGTGGCCGGCACCGACCGCTCGGTCGCCACGGGTCCGCACCACCGACACCGTGGTTTTTAGTTGTTATTCATCGCGTGAATAGAAACTATTCACGGCGTGGATAAAAATCTGAGACGCTGGTTGGAGCCTTTGCTGGCCCGGGCCTTGCGCGCGATGCCGGTCGTGGTGGTCACCGGGGCGCGGCAAACGGGCAAGACGACGTTGGCGAATCTCCTGACGCCGGGGCGGCGTTACCTGACGCTCGACGACATTGCGGTGTGGGACCAAGCGGAACGGGATCCGGCCAGTCTCCTCGCGGAGCTGCCCGTGACGCTCGACGAAGTGCAACGTGCACCGGCGCTCTTGCTGGCGGTGAAACGGCGCGTGGATGCGGCGCGCAAGGCGGGTTCGCTCCTGCTCACGGGCTCGGCCAATCTTTCGCTCATGGGCACCGTGGCTGAATCGCTGGCCGGGCGCGCGATCTATCTCGAATTGCCGCCGTTCTGCCCGGCGGAGTGGTCCGGGGAGTCCGTGACGGCGACCGGCCTGGACGCGTTATTTGCAGCGAAGTTTTCCGCCGCCGATTGGCCGGAGAGACGGGGCCGATGGGAGCCGTGGGTGGTGCGAGGCGGATTTCCCGACGCACTGAAAGCGGAAGACGACGCGGCGCGGGATCTCTGGTTTGCTGGTTACGTCCAGACCTATTTGGAGCGCGATCTACGGCAGCTGAGCAATGTGGGCAGCCTCGTGGATTTTCAGCGGCTCATGCGTTTGCTGGCTCACCGCACGGCGCGTCCCCTCAATCAGAGCGATGTGGCGCGTGACGCCGGGTTGCCCCAGCCCACGGCGCACCGTTACCTGAATCTCTTGGAGACGGGGTGTCAGATCGCGCGCTTGCAGAACTACCAGCGCAGCGCAGGGAAATCTGCCGCGAAGGCTCGCAAGCTCATGTGGCGCGACACGGGCCTCGCGGCCTGGTTGGCTGGCGTCAAGCTAGGAGCAATGGCTAGCCGCCCCGATGCGGGGTTCTGGTTGGAGCAAGCGGTGTTTCAGACTTTGCAGAGCTGGGCCGCGCTCGATCCGCGCCGGCGCGTGCACTATTGGCGCGAGGGCGATGTGGAGATCGATTTCGTGCTGGAGCAAGCAGGTGAGCTCGTGGGTGTCGAAGTGAAGGCCACGAAGAAAATCGGTTCGGAGGATCTGCGGGGCACGCGGGCGTGGCAGGCGGCGTTTGCCCGCAAAGGCGAGGTGCCACGCGCTGTGGTGTTGCACGGCGGTGAGGAGGCGCGCTTCTTGGGCCAGAACACGTGGGCGCTGGGACTCGGGGCGCTGCTTCCGGCTTGAGCGGTGGCGGTTGACGTCGGGCCGACGGAGTGCGGGTCGGAACGAGGGATTTCGGCCGCGTTCAACACTTTCGTGGAGACGGATGTTTCCGCTCGCGGTTCCGTGGAGGAATCGTCTTTTATTAGGGCGTCGTTCGGCGATTTTCTCCGCGGACGATCCACCCCCACTCAACGTTTATTTCACCCCCCGATGAAACCGCTGCCTCGCCTGTTCGTTCCGTTCCTCTTGTTAAGTGGCATAGCCGTGGTGGCGGCTCCGGTGGCGCGCTGGGATTTTGGCGAGGAAGATACGTCGCGCGCGGTGGTCGTGGGGACGATCCAGCGCGACGCGCCGGGACCGCGTCCGCCACAATTTCCTGACTTCGACAGTTACAACACCGCGCTGCGGCTCGATGGGAACGGCGGGCACCTCGCACTGACCGACCCAGGGGTGGGGAGTGGGCTCGATTTTTCGAATGGCGACGCGATCACGCTCGAAGCGTGGGTGCAGGTCGATGGGTTCAAGGCCAACGATCAGCTCTATGTGGTCGGCAAGGGACGCACGGGTGCGCCGGGATTCGCGGCCGACAATCAAAACTGGGCGCTGCGGGTGCGCGCGGTGGGTGGCCAGTTTGGGGTGAACTTTCTTTTTGCCACGCCGCGAGGCACGGCTGCGGATGCGACGACGGGAAAGTCGGACGCGCATTGGCATCGTTGGACGTCGAAATCCGGTTTCGCGCCCGACTCGGGTTGGCACCACATCGCGGTGACGTATCGCTTCGGCGAGCCCGCGAGCATCCGTGGTTGGATCGATGGAAAAACGGTCGCGGGCGGGTGGGACATGGGTGGCGCGACGACGGAGGCCCCGGTCGTGGATGACGATGCCGTGTGGGTGGGTTCGTCGATGAAAGGGAGCAAGGCGGCGAGTTTCCGCGGCGGACTCGATGCCGTGGCGATCCACCGTGAAATCGTGAGCGATGCGGATTTGAAAGCGCGGTTCCGTCGCGTGGGTGGCGGGACGGTCGCCCCGCTCGCCCCGGTGGTGATGCCCGAGCTTGGTCCTTTGCCAGCCGGTCGCGTCGTCGCGATGTTTCACGAAGGGATGCCGGCGCAGGATCGTTGGTTGAATGCCGTCGAGAAATTGCCGGGCGAAACGTTGCGTTGGACTGGGCGGGAGTTTTTGTTGCCGCGCTTGCCGCTGCGCTACGACGACTGGGGGATTCGCGCGAGTTGGAAAGGCCCTGTGCTCACGCGGCTCGCCGCCGATGTGACGCTCCCGCCGGGCCAGCATCGCGTGGTCTTGCGTGCCCGCGGTCTCAGCCGCCTCTGGATGGATGGGGTGCTCGTCACGAGCACGAAGCCGCCGAAGGGCGACGCCGGTGGTCACGATCCGATCACGCCGGTGCCGACGCCTCCGCTCCCCGGCCTGAGCCGCGTGGCGTTCGGTGTGCAGGAAGTGTTTGGCGAGGTCGTGGTGAAGCGTGGCGCGCCGGTGCGAGTGGTGCTCGAAACGCTCGTCGGCGGAAAACGACTTCGTGCCGAGCCCGGTGAACTCGTGGTCGCCGTGCAAACGCCCGACGGTCGTTCATTCAATGTGCTGCACACAGCGGGCGAACCGGTGGCGCTGACCGAGTCGGCCGTGAGCGCGAGTGTCGCCGGGATCGAGACATCGCTGGGCGCGTTTGACGATCAGAACCGGCGGGCGGCCGCGACGACGCAACATGCTTTTTGGCAGGAACGCCACCGCGTCGCTCGGCTTTGGGCTGAACAGGCGGCCTCGGCAAGCGGAGCGTCTGCGGTGCCGGCCGGAGCGAAGCACCCGATCGATGCGTTTCTGGCGGACAAGATTCAACGCTCGCTCGCTGCCGCGACCAAAGTGCCTGCCGCCGCGAGCGAGAAATTTCACACGGAGGTACTGCCGATTTTGCGCGAAGAGTGCTTCCGCTGCCACGGCGACAAACAAAAAGGCGGCTTGAAATTAAACTCGCTCGAAGCCGCCCTCGCGGGTGGCGAGTCACACTTGCCGGCTGTGGTGCGGGGCAAGGCCTCCGCTAGTGAGCTGATCGCGCGAATCAAGCACTCGAGTGAGGACGAGCGCATGCCGCCGAAAGGCGACGCACTCAAGCCCGCCCAAATCGCGATCTTGGAGGCATGGATCAATGCCGGTGCCGTGTGGCCCGCCGCGCCGATCGCGCCGGAGAGCATCGCCCTCGCCCCCATTGTCGGTGACGCGGCGTTTTTGCGGCGCGTGTATTTCGATACCGTGGGCGTGCCGCCCACCGAGCGCGAGGTGCGGGCGTTTCTCGCGGATCGGGCCGGTGACAAGCGCGCCACAGTCATCGACCGCCTCCTCGCCGATGAGCGGTGGGCGGACCACTGGGTCAGCTATTGGCAGGACGTGCTCGCGGAAAACCCGAGCATCTTGAAGCCCACCCTGAACAACAGCGGACCGTTTCGCTGGTTTCTTTACGAGGCGCTGCGCGATGGAAAGCCGATGGATCGTCTCGCCACGGAACTCATGCTGTTGCGGGGCAGCGACCGGGAAGGTGGCAGCGCAGGCTTCGGACTCGCGACGGATAATGACGCGCCGTTTGCGTCCAAGGGCCACATCGTCGCCACGGCGTTTCTCGGCATCGAACTGCAATGCGCGCGTTGTCACGACTCGCCCTACCACAGCACGAAACAGCGCGACCTGTTTTCATTGGCCGCATTGTTCGAGCGCAAGGCCGTCACCGTGCCAAAATCGAGCACCGTCCCCGAAGCGTTTTTCGAGAAGAAGGCGCGGGAGTCGTTGATCAAGGTCACGCTCAAGCCGCGCGAGTCCATTGCGCCCGCGTGGCCGTTTGCGGCGATTACGGGAGTGGCTGATGACCCTGCGCTCGATGCGTTGATGATGAACCCGCAAGACTCGCGTGAGCGTTTCGCCGCGCTCGTCACCGCGCCGGCGAACACCCGCTTCGCCCAAGTGATCGTCAATCGCGTGTGGAAACGCCTCATCGGTGCGGGCTTCGTGGAGCCGGCGCACGATTGGGAAGGTCATGCGCCGAGTCACCCGGAGTTGCTCGCGTGGCTGGCGCGGGACTTCGTGGCGCACGGCTACGATCTGCGCCAGCTCGCGCGGCGGATACTGACGTCCGAGATTTATCAACGCTCCCCCATCGGAAAAAATCTCGCAGCCGGACCCGAGCAGCGATTTTTCGCCGCGCCGGAACCACGCCGACTCACGGGCGAGCAGGTGGTTGACACGCTCTTCGCCGTTTCCGGCCAGCCGATCAACGTCGAAGAGATTACGCTCGATGCCGACGGCAAACGGCCCGCGGATTCGTTTATCTCTTTGGGTCAACCACGCCGAGCCTGGATGTTCGCGAGTCTCTCCAACGAGCGCGATCGTCCGAGCCTGAATCTGCCCCGCGCGCAGATGGTCTCCGATGTGTTGGAGGCCTTCGGCTGGAACGGGTCACGGCAGAATCCCCGCACTGACCGCGAGACCGATCCCAATGTCCTCCAGCCCGGCGTGCTCGCCAACAGTGCCGTATCCGTGTGGGTCACACGCGCCGCGCCCCGCAGTGAACTGGCGGAACTAGCGGTCAACGCGTCCTCGCCCGAGGCGCTGGTGGAGAGTGTTTTTCTGCGTTGTTTCGGCCGCCCTCCCACGGGTGCCGAGCGGGCGCCGCTGGTGCGCACGTTGACGCCGGGATTTGCCCAGCGCGTAGTGCCGGCCTCCGAAGTAAAATCGGCGGAGCCGTGGTCCCCGCTGCCTGCCGTCGCGTGGTCGAATCACCTCGTGGCCGAGGCCAACGCCGTGAAGGTGGAAATGGAGCGCCGCGCCCGGGCGACGCCGCCGGCCGATCCGCGTCTGCGGGCCGAGTGGCGTGAGGCGTTTGAGGATGTGGTGTGGAGTGCGGTGAATACCCGCGAATTTGTCTGGCTGCCCTGAAAACCAAACCAAATGAAATCACGCATCGACACCGATGGACGCGGATTCAGCGAGAAATTCCGTGCGATCGCGGCTCGCGGCCGTTTCTTGGGCGCTGGGATTCATTGCGGCACAGGTGCCCCGTGCTGTCCCTGTTTATCGGTGTCCCTCCGTGGTTCCATGCTCTGAATTTATTTCCCCACTATGAATCGTCGCAAATTCCTCACCACTGCGTCTGTCGGCGCCGCGTTCCTTCCTGCCTGGGCGCGCGCTGCCGCCGTTCCTGCTGCCCCGTTGATTAAGGGTCGCGCGGAGCACGTGATTTCGATCTGGCTCGGCGGCGGGATGGGGCAGATCGATACGTTTGATCCCAAGCGTCGTGGCGATCCGGCGAAGAAGATCGCGGGCTCCTATTACGACAGTATCCCTACGGCGGTCGCGGGGGTGAGCGTCTGCGAGCACCTCCATCGTCTCGCGCCGTTGATGGATCGCGTGACGGCCGTGCGCTCGGTACACCACGATGTGATTGATGAGCACGCCGCCGCGACCAACCGCATGCACACGGGGCGTCCCGTTAATGGCTCGGTGGCCTATCCGTCGCTCGGCTCGACGATCGCGCACGAACGACGGGCCTTGATTGATGGGGTGCCGCCCTACGTGTTGATCGGATATCCGAACGTCACCCGCGGCCCGGGGTTTCTTGGCGCGCGCGACAGTTACCTCTATCTGACCGATACGAGCCAAGGACCGGCTGGGCTCACGCGCCCCGACGGCATCGCCCCAGAGCGGCAGGCGCGGCGCGAGGCGTTGTTGGGCGGGCTGCGTGAGACTGCGCCTGCGACGAAAGACTCGCGACTCACGGATTACGATGCGGTGATCGAGCAGAGTCTGAAGCTCAGCAGTCCCGAGTTCACCCGCAGCTTCCGCCTCGACGAAGAAAAGGCGGATTTGCGCGCGAGTTACGGTGGGGAGTTTGGTCAACGCTGTTTGCTCGCTCGGCGGTTGGTGGAGCGCGGCGTGCGTTTTATTGAGGTATCGCACAATTTGAATTTCATCAACGGCACCGGTTGGGATGTGCACAATGGCGGCATCAAACAGCAACACGGTCTCATCGGTGATCTCGACTCGGCCGTTGCCGCGTTGATCACGGATCTGGAGTCGAAGCGGCTGCTCGAAAAGACGCTGATTGTGATCACGAGTGAGTTTGGCCGGCCGCCGGAGTTCGATAGCGGCGGCGGGCGCGGACACCAAGGCCGCGCGTTTTCGTGCGTGCTCGCGGGCGGCGGATTGCGGCACTGCGGGGCTTATGGCGAGACCGACGAGCTCTCGAAGAAAATCGTGCGCGATCCGGTGAGTGTGCCGGATTTCTTTGCGACGATCCACGCGTCGTTGGGAATCGACTACACGAAAAATCTCTACGACGGCGACCGCCCCGTGCCGATCACGGACGGCGGCAAGCCGATCGCGGCGTTGTTTGGGTAGTGCTGAGACACGGCCCGTCGCGCCGTCGCGCCCGCCAGATGGTGGCGTCCGGGATCGGTCGCCTCTCGCCAACGCTCGGCCGAGGTTGCCACCGACCGCTGGAGTGTCGGTAAGGTCCTGCGCGGCTGGTTCCCCCGCGGTGCGTTGCAAGGCCCTCTCCAGATTGCCAGCTCTCGGAGGATCGGGCCGACGGAGTGGGGCTTTTCGAGCGCCTCGCTTGCCGCCCGGCGCAGCGACGCGTGGGAAACCGCCGTTCCGTCAAAGACACGGTGATACGCGTGCCGCCGGTCCGTCTGACGCGCGACCGCGGCGCAGACCGAGCGGCAGATCGACCAGCGCTGAAAGGCCCCGTCCTGCGATGCGTGGGTGGCGGGGGCAGACCATCGAATACTGGCACGATCCGGATGAGGGAGGACGTCCGAAGATCCGCCGCCGGAATCTTCGTTGCGTTCCGGGTTCTGAGGATTTTTTCTAAACAGGAACTAGCAGTATCGCTGCAAACTCCGGAGAAGCTTCCGGATGGGTCTGCCGCCACTCCTCACACCCCTAAATCTTCCCCCCGTGTCCTCGTTAGCGCGTTACTTTTTTACTACGCCACGATCGTTGATCGCGACGGGTGCGCTGTGGAAAATCGCGGGCATCACGCTCGCCGGTGCGCTCGCGATCGTGGCTCGGGCGTGTGGCTATGACCTCGGCGCGCTTCTGGCCTACAGTGCTTATTTTGCGGCGTTTGTGGCGTTGCCCGGAGTCGTTTTGTTGTGGGCGCTGAACCGCCGCGCGCTGTCGATCGCGACGGTGTTCGCGCTGGCGCTGCCCACGGGGTTCGCGATTGAGATCCTGAGCTATCTCGGGCTGGCCTCGGTCGGGGCGAGGGAGGTCTATCGTTTCATGCCGTTGCTTTGGTTGGCGGCGGGAGCAGGGCTGTGGGTTCAATCGCGGCGGAGCCCGGTGCAACTGCGGGTTTCGGGCGCGCATGCCGGTTTGGCCGTGGGGCTGGTCGTGGCGTTTCTCGGTTTGGTGTTTCTCGCCGCGAGTCAGATGTTCGCGGAATCGCCGCTGGCGGCGGGTTTGCCGGGCCGCGCGATCTTCCACGACTGGGTCTACTTGGTGAGTCGCGCCGGCGTGATCAAGAACACCTGGCCGCTGGATGACCCGAGTCTCTCGGGTACCCCGCTGCAATATCACTATTTCATGGTCGTGCATGCGGCGGCGGCGTCGGGTACGACCGGCGTAGAGGTCACGCTGGTGCTCCTGCGGCTCCTGATTGTGCCGCTGGGTGCGGTGCTCGTGGCGCAAGCCTATCTGCTCGGGCGACAGGTGGCCCGCAGTCCGTGGGGTGGTGTCGGTGCGGCGCTCTTGCTGGTCATGGCCGGAGAAGTGTCGCTCGCCGACAACTACGGGCGGTTGATGTTTCTCGGATTGTTTTCACGGTGGCTGTTCGTCAGTCCGACATTTTTCTTTGGGATGATTTTTTGCGGTGCATTGTTGCTCGGGGTGGCGCGGTGCGCGCGACTGACGCGCTGCGGTCCGCACCATTACGCGTGGCTCGTCTTGCTCGCGGCGGCCGGCACTGGCGCGAAGGGCACGGTCTTGCCGGTGTTGATTTGTGCGCTCGGGCTGTGGGCGGCGTGGCGCTGGCTGAGTGACCGACAATTTCCGGGCCGGTGGGTGGCGATCGGCTTTGGGCTGAGCGCTGGGTTTGCGATGGTTTACCTCGCGACGATGTCGTCATGGCGGACGGGGGATGCCCGTTTCAATCCGTTGCACGTCCTTCAGCTGACCGGATTTTGGCAGGCCAACCTGCTGGTCTGGCAGCAGGCGCTGGGCACTTGGCTCCCGGTGCCGCTGGCGGCGGCGGTGGCCTCGGTCAGTTGCGCGTTGGTCATCTTTGCCGGCACGTGCGGGGTGGGTTTGCTGGCAATCCCCTATCTCGTGTGGCGCCGGGGCCGGGCCGGCGACCCTCTAGTTGGCTGGCTGGGCGCATTTTTAATCGCGTGCGTGGGCATGGGTCTGCTGATGGAGCTGAATAGTTACGGCGAGCTCTATCTCATCTTGATGATTCGTTTGCCCATGTCGGTGCTCGCGGCGGCGGGCATGGTGGATGGGGTCCGGCGGTTGCGCATGTGGCGGGCCGAGTCCGTCGCGCGACTCGGGGCGGAGCCCGGTGCCGCCCTTGGCCGCTGGGTTCAACGAGGTAGCGTCGGGTTCGCCGGGCTCGTGTTTGTTGTGGTCTTCGTGGTGCAGGGGAGTTCGTGGGTCGATCGTAACCGGGCGGGTTTTGCCGAATGGCTGGCCACTCCCGCCAAGCCCAGCATCGACGACCGCCGACACCACCTCAACGAGGCCCTGCTGTGGATCCGGAAGAACACCGAACGCAATGCTGTGATCGTGGCAAATGCGTGCACGCCGGAAAACATGAAGAAGGATCACTGGGGCGCGCTCGATAATACGCTCACCGGTGTTCACTTTTACTACTCGGCACTCTCGGAGCGCCGCCTGTGGTTCGAAGGTCCGAACTACATTATGGACACCACGCGCGCCCGGATCCGCGCCAATGCCGCCTCGGCTTTCTTTTATCGGGGCCGGACTTTGGAGCCGACTATTGTCACGCGGGATCCCTGCTACGTGCTGATCGACCGCAGCCTTGCCGACGGAGCGAAGATCAGCGTCCCGGGTTACCCGCAGATCTTTAGCAACGCGCGAATCGAGATCTATCGCAAGGAGCGCGGGGTGCTGACGCCGCTTAGGCCCGCCACCACGCTCGTCCTCGGAGTAGAAGACTAGCGTTTCAGCCGCATTCCGGGCGCGGTGATTGCCTGTGGATGGGGCCACCGCTCGTTGAAAAATGCACCGGTCAGAGTCGGGCGGGTTCGGCTTGCAGTCGTGCGCTGCAGGTCGTGCTACTCACGCCACTTGCTCGACAACCCATCGGTGCTGACTTGGGTGGGACGATCTCAAGCGATTCCTCGCCGTAAATTGCCCCCTTCGGCGTGCGTGCTGAAATTCTGGAGACGAGCGATCCTGTCAACGTAGGGTGGAGCCGCCGCCGTTGAGCGTGCCGGTTCCGAGCGGTGCCTAGACTTAGGCGCGCGTGTCCCCGGAGTGGTCGAGTGTCTAGCGCTTTCGGCTTTCGCGCTTGTGGTGGCCCAGCTAACCGTGTCCCACTAGCGTTCGAAGCGGAGGCTCCAATGGGGCGCTGTGGTTTTTAACAAAGATACTCCAATACAACTATGAATACTCCTTCCTGGTTAGCGGTCCGCGTCTTGCGTGCGAGCGTTTCCCTGTCGGTTTCGAGGTTAGTGCGTGGCATCACTCAAGTGGTGCTCACTTTGGCGATACTCACGGGTACCGCAGGAATCGTAAACGCTCAGACGAATGCCGACGGCGCGATCGTCGGGAAAATCTCCGGCGACACCAAGGGGGCCATCGCGATCGAGAGTGTCGCGACGGGACTCCAGCGCACCGCCGCCGTGGCGGCGGATGGTGCGTATCGAGTGGGATCGCTCCCGCCCGGTCGCTACAAGGTGACTTACACGCCCGCCTCCGGAGCGCCCTCCGCGCAGGAGGTCGTCGTCAATGTGAGCTCGACCAGCGCTGCGGATTTTGGCAGCGGCGTCACGAAGCTGGAGAAATTCGTCGTCACCGGCGGCGTGATCAGCCCGATCGATTTCGGTAAGACGGAATCGGCGACGGTGTTCAGCGCCGCGCTGATCAAGGATCTGCCGGTCGGTCGCAGCACCTCCGCCGTTGCGCTGCTCACGCCGGGCACCACGCAGGGCGACGGCTCGTTCGGGCTGGTTTCATTCAGTGGTTCCTCGGTGGCTGAAAACGCCTACTACGTGAACGGTTTTAACATCAGTAATTTTCGTAATGGCCTTTCGCCGAGCTCGGTGCCGTTCGATTTTTACGAGCAGCTGGAGATCAAGAATGAGGCCTACGCTGCCGATACCGGGCGCTCCACCGGCGGCGTCATCAACGGCACCACCAAGAGCGGCACCAACCAGTTCAAAGCCGGCGCCAGCGTTTTCTTCAACCCGGACAGCCTCTCATGGAAGAACGCGAACGTGGACTACAAGGACTCCGTCGGCGCCACGCAGATCTATCGCTACACCGACCATAGTTGGGCGCAGTCGGCCGATGCCAATTTTTACGCCAGTGGTCCCATTGTGAAGAACAAGCTGTTCTATTATGGCCTCTACCAAGTCCGCGACTCGCGCAGTAAGGGTGCCGGAGCCACCACCTATAGCGAAAGTCGCAACGACTCGCCGTTCTGGGGCGGCAAGATCGATTTCTACCCGTTCAAGGGCCACCACCTCGAGTTCACCGGTTTCTCCGATACGCAGAAGAGCATTGGGGACACTTACGGCTTCGCCTTCGCGACCAAGACCAAGGGAGCGCTCCAAAACACCATCACGTCTAACAGTGGTGGCACCAATCGCGTGTATCGTTACACCGGCAATTTCGTCGAGGGCCTCACCTTCACCGCTCTTTTCGGTCAAAACAAATTTAACCGCTCTTCGTTTAGCAGCGTCGATGACAAGCCGTTCATCGTCGATGCACGGGCCGGTGCCCCGACCGTCACCCGGTCAGGCAACACCTCATTCATCACCACGGGTGAAGACTCGCGGGAGGCGTTTCGCGCGGATCTTGAGTATGCCTTCAGTTTCCAAGGATCGCACCGTCTGCGCGGCGGTTTCGATCGGGAGTTGAACACCGAGAGAAATCTCCAAGCCTACTCGGGGGGCATCTATTGGCGTTATGTCAGCACCATCCCAGGTTACACGCTGCCGGCCGGAGGTTTTGGCGTGCGCGAACGCTTCTACCGCAACGGCGGCGCCTTCGATGTAAAAAACAACGCTTACTACCTTGAGGACAACTGGGCGCTCCCCGGCGAGCGGCTGCGCCTTCGCCTCGGCTTGCGCGACGAAGGCTTCGAGAATTTCAACGGCCGCAAAGAGTCGATCATCAAGATCGCCCACCAATGGGCACCGCGGTTCGGTGCCTCCTACGATCTCAATGGCGACCGCCGCACCAAACTCTTCGCCAACTACGGCCGCTACATGTTGCCGATTGCCGCCAATACCAACTACCGCCTCGCTGGCGGTGAACTCTACACTCAGGACTTCTATTTAGTGAATTCCATTGGCGCCGATTTTGCGCCCAGCAAGGGGGCCAAGGTCGGCACCAGCACGGTGTACTCCGACGGCTCCGTTCCCGATCCCGCCACCGTGGTCGATCAGAACATCAAGTCGATGTATCAGGACGAGTTTGTCATCGGCATGCAGCGCGCCCTCAACAAATCGTGGAACGTCGGCGTCAAGGGCATCTATCGCAATCTCGCCACCTCCATCGACGACGCGATCATGGACTACGGCCTCGCGGCCTGGGCGAAGAAAAATAATCTGACGCTCAGCCCCGGCGCGCACGCTTACGTACTCGGTAATCCTGGACGACCCTTCAAGTTCAAGTTCGACGTGAACGGCGACGGTAAGATGGAGGACATCTCGCTGAGCGCCGCCGACGTCGGCCTGCCTGCCGCCGTCCGCAAATACTACGCCGTCGAGCTCAACGCCGAGCGCGTGTGGGACAAGAAGTGGCTCGCCCAGCTTTCCTACACGTGGTCGCACAGCTACGGCAACTCCGAGGGTCTCGTGCGGTCCGACAACGGCCAGGCGGACGCTGGCCTGACCTCCACCTTCGACTCCGTCGGCCTCATGGAAGGTTCCTACGGCAATTTGCCCAACGACCGCCGCCACCAGTTCAAGGCCTTCGGTGCCTACGCCGTGCTGCCCACGCTCTCGCTCGGTCTCAACCTCCGCTACAGTTCGGGTCGGCCGAAGAATATTTTTAGCTACCATCCCACCGAAACGATTGCGCAGGGCTACGGAGCGGAGTCGTTCTTCACGCCCACCGGCCAGTTGGTCCCGCGCGGTAGCCTTGGCTTCACGAAGTGGGTTTTCTACAATGATCTCAGTGCGACGTGGCGGCCGAAGTGGGGCCGCGACAAAGTCAGCTTCAGTGCGAGCATCACCAATGTGATGAACTACCACTCCGTCACCGAGATCAATGAGCAGGCCACTGGCAGCGGCCAGACTCCCACCGGCGCCTACGGCCTGCCCGCTGCGCTGCAATCGCCGCGGACCGTGCGCCTGAGCATGTCCTACGACTACTGAGCCGTGCGGCTTCTGCGCACGATGGGTTGAGCAACGGCCGGAGTGGCACGAAGCAGGTGATTGGCGAGGTCAGGCGCACTAACGAAGTCGTTTATACCGCGCACTTCCGTGTCACCTACTGGGCCGACCACGCCGTGCGCTTTTCAGGCGGTACGGTGGTGTGACCGACGGCATGGAACAAGTGACGGGTACGTGGGTGAATTCGAACACGGTCCCGACGTCAGCCTTGTCTAATTACGGCGCAAACTTGTTCCCGTACCTGATTCAGTTTTGCCGGCGACACCCGACCCACCGCCCGCCGCACACAGGATTCGTTCGCTGTGACCACCCGATGCGGCAAGGCAAAGCTGTCATGCGGCAGGGAACCGTCGGAATTGAAATCCGCCGCTTGAATTGCGATAGCGGCGGGGTGCCCGGCGGCTGTGCTGGTAGTCTGACAGAGGATGAGGTCACCGCGCGTCAGCCCCGCCAGCACCAAGGCCGGTCAGATCTTGGCGCTCGTCAAATCCGTAAACGGAAACGGCACCACGACGACGTCGCCGCTTACAAATCGTATATCGCTTACAAATCGCGCCATGCTGCGTCTTCCTCCGGCGTGTCCCAATCGGCCGCCCACGCGGTCTGGGCCAGCGGGAGCAGGCTTTCCCGGCCCTCGCCTTTCCCTCGGGCTTTGAGGAAGGCGAGAAACTCAGCGACCTCGCGCTGGACGGATTCCGGCGCGGTCTTGATCTCCTCGATGAGGCCCTGCGTGAGCGTGCGCATACTCAAAACGCTCGCGGGCGTTTCGGAATGTCCAAGGCGGGAAATCAGTTCTCACGATCCGGCGCGAAACACCGCGAGCGCGGCAGGCAAACCTGCCTGAATCAGACACCGCGAGCGCCGCAGACTTCACGGGCGCGGGGACGAGGGAAGGTGCCGACGATGTGGGTGAACTCGGAATCGGCCGGGGCGTGGCATTCAGCGAGGTTCGGTGGGCTTGCGTTCCGGCTAGGCGGAGCAAGCATTTCGGCATGAAAAATTTCACCGCAGTCGTGGAACGCGACCCCGTGACGGGACTGTTGATCGGCTATGTGCCGGGCTTCCCCGGTGCGCACTCGCAGGCGGAATCTTTGGACGAACTGAACGCCAATCTGCGTGAAGTCGTTGCCATGCTACTGGAAGACGGCGAGCCAAAGCTGGAGGCGGAATTCGTCGGCACGCAAAGCGTCGCGGTCGCCTAACGATGGGAAACGTCCCTGTCCTCAGACCCGGCGAAGTTTGCCGGTTGCTGGAGATGCTGGGTTTCGCCGCCGTGCGCCAACGCGGTTCGCACGTTCAATACCGCCACGCAGACGGACGCGGCACGACGGTGCCTTTGCACAAAGGGCGAGACATCGCCCGCCACTCCTGCGGCAAATTGCCAAGGACGTTGGTCTCACGGTCGAAGAACTGCTGGGCCGGCGTTGAACGCCGCGAGCGCGGCGGCTTTCACGGACGAGGGGACGAGCGGGAAGGGGCTGAGAGAGCGTCGATAAAGAGCATCGGATCGGAAGGTAGGAGCCCGCTTGCGGGCGATTCAGCGCGTCCGCAGTCGTGCCTCGCAACCCATCGCCCGCAAGCCGGGCTCCTACCCAACGGTCACCGGCACGAGGGTCATCGTGTCGTTGCAGAAGATGTCGATGACCTTCACGGCGACGACGTAGCGGTCGGGTTTGGCGTAGGTGTGACTGGCGCTGGCGAGTTCGAGGTCGCGGTCCTGACGCGTGCGGAAGCTCTGCCACTCGTTTTCGAAGATGTAGGCGCCGGTCCAACGTTCCTCGAAATCGATGAACTCTTCGTCATCTTTGATGACGCTGGGCAACTCGCCTTCGAAGCCCATTCGCTTGGGCACCTTGATGATTTCCTTCCAGCTCTCGTAGTCGAAGTCGACGGCCCGGTAGTCGACCCAGTCGGTCCACTTTTTCGTAAGCACGTCGCGGGAGACGATGCCCTGCTTGTCCTTGCTGACTTTGATGAGTTTGCCCTGCTCGCAGACGACTTCGCCTTTGCCTTCCGTCAACTCCGCGATGAAGGCCTCGGCGATGCCTCGCGAGTATCGGGCAGAATATTTGAGCTGTCGTCGTTGGGACGCGAGACGCTCCGGTTCGGCGCGAGTGCTGGCCGGTGGCGGGCGCGAGGGTTTTGGTCTCGGCCTGTCGGTGGGTTCCTTACGGCTTCGGCAGCGCGAAGGCCACGATGCTGCCACCGGCGGGGCGGCCGGACTTGCCGCCGCCGGCGGAGATGACGACGAACTGGCGGCCACCGATCGCGTAGGTGCTCGGCGTGGCGTTGCCGCTGAAGGGCAGCGGGGCCGACCAGAGGATCTTCCCCGTATCCTTGTCGAAGGCGCGGATCGTCTCATCGGCGCTGGCACCGATGAAGAGCACGCCGCCGGCCGTCGCGACGGGGCCGCCGTAGTTTTCCGTGCCGGTGGGCGGGATGCCGCGCGCGGTGAGCTCGCGGTATTCGCCGAGCGGCACCTTCCACTTGAGCTCGCCCGTGTTGAGGTCGACGGCGTTGAGCGTGCCCCACGGTGGGGCGATCGCCGGGTAGCCGGCGTTGTCTGTCCAGCGGCGGAATCCACCGAACGCATACGGGGCTGGAGTCGCGGCGGAGGCGGCTGGTGCGCCGGACTTGGTTTTTCCCTTCGCCTTGGTCGGGGTGGACGCGGCGGGGTCCGGCTTGCCGAGCACGTAGTCGAGAATCGCGTCGCGCTGCGCGTCGGTGAGGCGATCGAAGGCGGGCATGCGGCCGAAGCCGGTCTTGGTGAGCTTTGCGATTTCCTCGGGCGTGCGGCGTTTCTCGATATCGATGAGCGAGGGAAATCCGGCGAGCGGGATGCCCGCGCGATCGAGGCCGTGGCAGGCGGCGCAGTGGATGAGGTAGTCGCGTTCGCCGCGAGCGAGCGGTGAGCCGTCGGCGCGACGCGTTTCGACCATTTGGAGAATCCACGGGATTTCGTTCACGTTGACGTAGTAGATGCCGTCGGGATCGGCCGCGCCGCCGCCCCATTCCATGCCGCCGTCGAAACCGGGAAACATGATCGACTCTTTGAGGCTCGGGGCGGGAAACGGCCCGACGTTCGGCGAGAGTTTGATCCGGTCGGTAGTGAGCGCGCGGGCCTCGGGGGAAAGCGTGGAGACGTCGGCCTCGGTGTAACGCTGGCGCATGAGCGGTGCGGGTTTTTGGGGAAACGGCTGCGTGGGCCACGCCTGTTCGCCGCGGAGATCGGAGGCGGGCACGGGTTTTTCTTCGATGGGCCAGAGCGGTGTGCCGGTCACGCGATCGAAGACAAACAGCTGGCCGTGCTTGGTGCCCTGCGCGACGGCGTCGATTTTTTTTCCGCCGTGGGTGACGGTGAGGAGCAACGGCGGGCACGGCAGATCCTTGTCGAGCAAATCGTGGTGGACCATCTGGAAATGCCAGAGCCGCTTGCCGGTGGTGGCGTCGAGCGCGACGAGGGAGTTGGCGAAAAGATTTTTTCCGTGGCGCTCGGCGCCATAGAAGTCGGGCTCGGCGGTCTTCGTCGCAATGTAAACGATGCCGCGTTTCTCGTCGAGCGACTGGCCCGACCACGGCATGACGCCGGTGGCCGTCTTCCAAGCGTCGGCGGGCCAGGTGTCGTGGCCGAGTTCGCCGGGGCGTGGAATCAGGTGAAAAATCCAGCGGCGCGCACCGGTGCGCACATCGAGGCCGCGCACGGCGCCGGGGCCGCCGATGCCGCCGATGATGAGCGTATCGCGGTAAATGATACCGGGGGTGTTGAGACCGACATTAGGCGTGGTGTCCGTGTCGAGTCCGGCGCCGAGGAGGAGGGAGCCGTTATCGCCAAACGTGGGGATCGGTTGGCCGGTCTGCGGATCGAGGGCGAAGAGGAATTTGCCGACGGCGGTGAAGAGGCGCGCTTCGCCGCCGGTATCATTTTGCCAATACACGAGGCCGCGCTGGCGGCGGCCGCCGGTGCCGGCGGGGGTGGTGGCCGGATCCCATTTCCAGAGTTCGCGGCCGGTCGCGGCGTCGAGCGCGATGACGCGGCGGCTCTGCGTGGGGGTGTAGAGCACGCCGCCGACGACGAGATTGTTGGCCTGGTATTCGCCCTTTTCGCCGGTGTCGTAGGTCCATGCGACTTGGAGCTGCGCGACGTTGCCGCGGTGGATCTGCTGGAGCGGCGAATAGAGGCTGCGCTGTTTGTCGCCGAGGTAGGTGGGCCAGTCGGTGTTGGGCGGAGCGCTTGCGGCGGAAACGACGACGGCCGTAAACGAAAGGAATGCCCACGTGGCCGGGGCGATTGAGCAGAAGGCGGCGATGGACCAAGCGGCGACGCGAACACCCGGAGCGAAGAGCAGATTTAAGTAGGGGGAGGTGGGCATGGGGGGGGGGGAGTTCGGGCGGGGG
>Ga0209550_10000507_pt1 | contig 36912 bp, 38 predicted proteins | sample LauGreSuBDMM15SN_2_FD_187567 | JGI IMG/M metagenome (GOLD analysis project Ga0209550, IMG submission 187567) | Freshwater lake microbial communities from Lake Michigan, USA - Su13.BD.MM15.SN (SPAdes) (version 5) | ecosystem: Environmental > Aquatic > Freshwater > Lake | place: Lake Michigan... | reverse complement strand
GTTCAATAGACCCTGTAGCAATTGTCTGACTAGGTGTTCCTGAGAAAGAAACTATCGTAGTCCGAGTAGTAGATTCAATAGGACTAGAAGATACTGTGATTTTTGAAGACCTTGATACTGTTGGTCCAGAAGAAACTATAGTAGTCCGAGTAGTAGATTCAATAGGAGTAGAAGATACTGTAACTTTTGAAGTTCTTGATACTGTTGGTCCAATAGACCCTGTTGCAGAAGTTGTTGTAGACTGTGTCTGAGAACCAGATGGAGTAATTCCTGTACCAGATGACATAGGACTAGAAGTTATAGTATTTGTATTGGTTCTAACATTTGTTGCCGTTACTGTAGCACAAACGGTGTAGGAATCTGTGCTAGTCTGACTTGCAGATACCGATGAAGATTCTGAGACTGAACCAGATACTGTACTAGTTTGAGACCCAGAACTGGTCGTAGAAACTGAACCCGTTCTAGAGGGCCTATTTGTGAAAGTCAACGACGTGCTCACTGTCATGGTTACACCTGTAGGAAAAGTAGTAGGAGATACTGACCCTGTACCTAACATAGAAGTAGACACAGTGTTAGACCACACAGGTGTTCTAGAAGGTGATTGAGATACTGATCCACTTAAACTAGAAGTCTTTGACTGCGTAGTAGATGCTGTCACCGTCTTTGTAGTCTTTATTGAACCTGTTATCAGGGGCGTCAACGAATTTAAAGGACTAGCACTTTGAGTCTTTGATCTCAAACCAGTATTAGTCTGAGTAACTGACACAGTAGATGTCTTAGAGGCCGATGTAGAACCAGTATTAGTTACTGTAGCGGTACTTGTCTTACTAGAAAGCGCAGAAGTAGATGGAGCTCCAGATACAGTTTGAGCCGATAATGTAGATGTAGGAGTAGGTGAAGGTGTGGGTGCTGGCCCTCTGGAACCGGAACCTGAGGTACTGTCCGTAATTGTTCCTCGAATTGTTTTTGTTATTGTTGCTGAACCCGTACTAGTCTTAGAAACCGAGGTTGAACCCGAAACAGTCAAAGTACTTGTACTTGTACGGGTGTTGGAACTTGTCCTAGTGTGAGTTTGAGTACCTTGCACGGATCTTGTAATTCTAAGACTCTGTGTTCGATTAGGTGTTGAACTCGGCGTCTTTGAAGGTGCTCGTGTAGATGTTAGTGTAGCAGATGCCGACATAGTCTTTGTTCTTGGAGCTGACAGAGTCCCTGTCTTAGTAGGTGCTACAGTTCTTGAACCTGTAGATGAACCGGTACCAGTCTTTGTGTTAGAGATTGACCTGGTTACACTTGATGAGCCTGTACTAGTCTTAGTAGAAGTAACTGAACCCGTTGTTGTTAGAGTGTTTCTTAAACTGAGTGATCCTCTAGATGAACGAGTAAAAGATGCAGATGAAGAGGTAGTCCTTGACGGAGCCATAGAACGTGTCAGAGTAGGCGATGCAGTCTGTGTTTTTGAACCTAGGCTCGATTTTGTTGTAGATGGACTAGATGAACTTGTCTTAGAATTTGTTGTAGTAGCGGTTGTAGTCTTTGTTCTTAGAGGAGTCGAAGACCCTATGGAGGACCCCGTACTGGTCTTAGAACTGGTTGTAGTCTGAGTATCTCTAGGAGTTGCAGATGATGTTTTGGAAGAAGTCGAAGTCCTAGTAGAAGTTCGACTAAACCATGCTGTCTTTGTTGTTGTTGTAGATGGACTGACTAGTTTTGATGCAAAACTAGTTCTAGATAATGTAACTGTCTTAGTAGATGTCTTAGACAGTGTAGATGTAGCTGATGGAACGGTAACAAAACCATCAAGAGCTCTGTTATAAGCCATATCAACCATAGATGCACCGGGTGAGAACGATGCAAGCATAAGTAATAAGAGCATTTACCCTGGTCAATTAATTTTTACATATAGCAACTTTTATTTTATGTTAGAATTCATCGCCAACAGACCTATTTCCACCACGCCCATTAATTAAATTGCGCTGTGCAGGGGTGGTGCATACACATCCACCGTCACAGCTTAGAGTAGCACCACAGCACTCGGGCTTGCACTGATTATTCTTGAAAATAAATAGATTATCCAGGTCAGGAGAGTCTACATTCGGGCCAATCAGAGGCTCATTTGGCAGAGTAGAACGCCAGCCCTGGTATGCACCGGAGCCAGGATTAGTGCCATCATAGGAACCTACAGGAGCCGTAGCAAACTTACCGCCGGGACCACCTAACATGTCCATAAATCCTTCGTCAGACTTCTTCTTTAATAGACACGATGCAAACCCCTCGTTACTGCGCTGAGGCCAATTTGTCATACCAAGAAGCATGCATAGATTTGCTAAAAATAAAAGGACCAACATACCTATTAGATATGAACCGCGATAAGACATATTCTACCCTAGTGGGCGATTTAAAATTAATTCATCGACTAATTGACTAATCCTATGCAATCCAATTTCAGATGCATCGCGTATTTGTGTGTTACCAATCGATAAAATACCTCTTGACATATAAAAATGTATGAGAGGCGATTTTACTGAATTGATCGAATAATATTGTATCCATGTATCGTTTTCATTATCATACATCCATGTTCCATTTGAAATTTGTTTAGGGCCAAGATAACCTTCAAGATGAACGATACCTGTGATAACTCCATCCATTAAATGATCTCCAATTTTAAGGTCAGATGCTTTTACTTTTTTATCGTGGCGCTGAATCATGCAATCAGGAGAAAAACCGGCATCTGAATGAACCGGTACACCGCCGGAGAAACCATTTAACATTTCAAAGACTCTTGAATACCAAATATCAAGTACGGGATCATTTTCTGGGATTTCTTCCCAGTCGGCAAACATCATCATACCCTGATTAGATAGAACATGAATACGACGGGTCGTAGTTGTAAGACAGTATACATATTCTTCGCTTGATATGATTACACCGGCATTAGGATGTTTTCGGACCGGTATTAGTCTTGGATTATATACTAAATGATCGCCGGAAACCTTTATTCCATTCAAGTCATACATTGTACCATACCGTTTAAATACATGTGTAGCTTCTACTCGGGCACCATCTATAAGAATATCGCCCACTTTGATGTCACGAATAGGCTGTGGACCAAAAGCGGTAGCTACTTGAGTATCTCCTGTAAAACATGCATCATTAATCATTGAAGCAGTAATTGCCGTTGTAACAACTACTGCAGTAACCATTACTAACGTAGAAACTGTTAGAATTAATCCAGAAATAGGCGCAAATAGATAAAATAACAATATCTGTAATACTAAGATAATTCCAATAATTATAACGGCTACCATAAGTGTGACTTGAACAGTGTTAATCATTGCCGTAATCATGGAAACAAGGGCCATTGCAATAGAAAATGTGATTCCTTGAAGACGGTCAATAAGAGCATACATGTTAATCATCATATTCCGTAGAAGTTTGGCTGCACTATTAAATCGCTCCATAAACATTGCATACGCCTGGTAACACATAGACCAGAGAGATGTAAATGTCTTTGTCATGCCATCAACAAGAGCACTTGTTATAGATACTAGACCACCTTGGGACTCGGATAAGTTTTTTAGACCAACTGTTGCCGTTTTCAAAGAAGTTTCTATATATTGTTTCTGGCAAAAATGCCAGTTTTCTGTTGCAAATTCTGAGCCAGTCCGTGTATCAGTCTTGGGCTTAAAAAGAGCAGCAGTAGCTATTACGCCCGGTTTACAACGACTTTCATCCCATGATGCCATAATAGAATCACGTAATGTAAGTGTAATAATTATAGAAAGTCCTAGGCCGAGAATCAGTGTTGTAGCAAATAACTTTGGATCCATTGCTCCCCCTGTTGGAGGTAAATACAATAAGAATGATTTTCTATCTTAAGTAGATGGATGACTCTTCGGAACAATCAAACCGGGTCCAACAAATACCAACTGACTTGTACAAAAAAACAATGGTAGACATGTCCCATATAGTTAATACAACAGCATCTAATAAACTTTCTGAACCACCTTCTCTCTATATGTTTATCGGCATCACTTTTGTTCTTATCTTAATAGGATGGATTATAAGTGAAATAGCAAACTGGCATGAAATTCACAATAACTGGGATAAGTATAAGTGTATTCCCAGTATTACAGCATTTTCCAAGTTTTACGGATATGACTTAAATGAAACTATGAATTTTTGTATTGGAGAAGCAGTAAAAAATAATTCTGCCGGAGTCATAGTTCCCTTGTATAAGGGTATAGATACTATTTCAAAGACAGTTGAAGGAGTATATGACAAGGCCTCCGCAATAGAAGGTGGTATTAAATCACTTCTCAGTGGATTTACTACATTTCTAACCAATTTTGCCAATTCATTTCGTCTTATTGGAACAAGAATCCGGGTCTCATTGATAAAAATTCGTGACATTTTTGACAAGGTATTTGGAATGTTTACATCATTTGCTCTTGCAGGTGTTACAGCAATTACATTTGGCCAAAATCTTATGTGTAATCCGCTAGTAACATTTATTGGAACAATAGCCGGCGTCGACGTCTGTTGTTTTGCACCTGGAACACTAGTTAACATGAGTTCTGGAACAAAGGCTATTGAAACAATTAGTATAGGAGATATGTTAGCCGATGGGTCTATAGTAACATCTACTCTAGAATTTCACGGTTTAGAAACATCAATGGTTCGTATTAATGGTATCCACGTAAGTGGAAATCATTATCTGTTAGAATCAGAAAAATTTGTAGAAGCCAAGAATCATCCTAATGCTATTAAAGCGGAGTCTGTCCCACTCATATATTGTCTGAATACAACGTCTAACCGTATTCCTATAGGTTCTAACATATTTACTGATTATGATGAAACATCAGAACCCGCTGTAATTCGTGCTGCTAAATCCGCTGCCGAAATAGAATTAAATGGAACTTCTAGACCATCATCAGATGATTATAGTCTGGGTATTGATCCAAGAGCAAGAGTCGGCAACAAAAGAATAGAAGACTTACAGATTGGTGACACAGTTAATGAGTCGCGCGTAATTGGCCTAATTACAGAACTATGCTCAGAATGCTGTAAGACACCAGGAGGTATTATATTATCTATAAATCAACTAATATATAACGGGTCTTGGACCAGAGCAGAATTCATTTTTCCCCGTATTTCTGGTGCCCATACACTAAAAAATGTAATTCTTTCAAATAATGATCCACTGTATCTACAAAATGAAGGAACTGAATGTGTAGTTACCCGCGATTATATGGAGGTTCATTCTACCTCAGTACAAGAGCCGTATGATAATTGGTTGACTAGCTCTTAACCAGAGTCTTGAGGTCCTGGGGCAATGGACTAATCTCGCACTTGTAGTGTTCACCAATCCGAGTAAGTACAGTTGCCTCGCTAGGATTGACAAAGGAGATAGAAACACCCTTGCGCCCATATCGACCACAGCGCCCAATACGATGCACGTAGTTCTCCTTGTCCTCGAAGTCAGGAAGCTCGAAGTTAAACACTACTGAGACCGTGTGGACATCGATGCCACGGGCCAGCAGATTAGTTGCAATCAGAACTCGGGATGCACCGTCACGAAACTCCTTCATCCGCTGTTGTCTCACAACCTGTGTCATGGGCTCACCATAAATCACACTTGTGGGAAATCCGCGCTCGGTTAGAATGGCATGTAGACGCTCAGCCCGCTCCTTTGAATTCACAAACACAATAGACTGGGTAATTGTCATGCTCTCAAAGATGTCACAGAAACAGTCGACTTTCCAGGAATCCTCCTCTACCTGAACCATGTACTGAGAAATACCGTTCAGTGTGACCTCTGATGTAGTGAGTGTGATACGAACCGGGTCTTTGAGAATCTGACCGGCCAGCTCCAGAACCTCGGGAGGCATAGTAGCAGAAAAGAGTGCAACCTTGCATGTGGAGGGAAGACCCAGTTTTACGATTGCATCTACCTGGTCGGCAAATCGATCGCGCAACATCTCATCTGCCTCGTCCAGTACAAAGTTACGGAGACTGGCAAATGACAGCTCTCGGTTACTAGCCAGGTCATAAATGCGACCTGGAGTACCCACCACAACCTGTGCACCTGCACGGAGCTCACGGATATTTTGGTGGCGGGGAATACCACCCACAGCCAGAAGCACAGAAATCTTCATGTAAGAACCGAGCAGTCTCAGCTGGGTAGCAATCTGGTCTGCTAGCTCATGCGTGTGGGCCAGAATGAGAATCTGAACCTGTTTGAGAGTCGGGTCAACTCGGCTCAGAGAACCAATGCCAAAGGTACCCGTCTTACCAGTACCACTCTGTGCTTGACCAAGCACATCTCGGCCATCCTTAATAGGCATAATACCAAGAGTTTGAATAGCCGATGGCTTCTCAAACCCATGGCCATAAATGCCACGGAGAAGACTCTCGGGCAAATCCATGTCATCAAACTTCAGAACAGGAGGATACTCGGACGCGCTACTTTCTGCGATAAATGAATCAGTCATCTGACCCACTTAGGTCACACAATGTTTAAACCCGGTCAACTTTTTAAGTGCCCCTACATAAACATAAGAGCACCTCTGCCCCCTGAAATCATAAGCATATTATACGTTGTTAGCCATGCATAGATATTATATGATGGACGCTCGACTGTATTCTTTTTAAGAACATCAATAAACATTGATGCAGTAGAATTTCTAGATGTTGACACAGTAACATCAGAACAAAATGCTGATACAAAACTTCCACCACCACCACCGTTTTCAGTTCCACTACCTCCACCATAATATCCATCTCCGCCTTGAAATCCATTTAGAGTACCGCCAGTCTTGGTATATGTAGACAGAAAACTATAGTCCGTTAACATGGCTGTACCATCAGGAAGACCTGGACCTTCTTTAATAGCCGTTGACGGCATATTTGCATAAGAACGACCTCCACCTCCACCTCCACCGACACCTGTTGATACATGGGTAGCAATAGAAGAACCACCTTGTAAACCACACGTTAGAATAGTACCCGCATTACCGCCATTTGGACCTTGGCCACCGGCTCCAGCTACTGCAATATAGGAATATCCCTTTGTAGTTTGAAGAACTAATGCAATAGAACCATCAGGAATTGTTCGTACATAGATATTCTTAAATCCGTCTACATTCTGTAATTCTTGATTATCAATAGTAAATGTGATTGCAGTACCAGCTCCACCACCTCCAAAACCTGTCAGAGTTATCCTAAATGCCTCTGAATATGTATTTACTTGAAACAGATTTCCATACAATTGATTAAATAAAGGCGTAGTCGGAAATTGCAGTTGTGTAAATGTAGCCGTATATGTAGGAACATAATAATCTGTTGCAGTTGTAAATTCAAGGTCTTTTGATGATATCTTATCCCAGTTTGCTGCTCCACGCACTTCATCTACTGGCCGGTCATACGCCTCTGCAATTCCACCTGTAGACCACAGACCAAAATCATAACGATAAATATAACGATTTACTAGCGGGGCGCGTTTACAATTTAAGATAGGCATCAATGATCGAAACAAAGAGGGTCCACTAAAATCAAATCTCTCTTTTCCTCCTAGGCGAAGAGTGGCTGATAACAAGGGATCTGAACGAGTATTACTGAAACCTGTAGTAATATATCCATCACCAAAGTCCCAACTAGGAAAAATGGCATTGGGCCACCATGGTGTCTCAGATGCAGATGCATTTTCAGGTGCCAAATCACGACTAAATAAGAAATATGCATTATATAATGGAGCCTCTATGCGCTGAGCTACCCAGGTAATATCTCGGACTAATCCGCCTTGTTCAATTTCAATCCGGGTCTTAGCAGCACCATTTGTCGGTGCTACTTGAAGAGCATCGTGTGTTTCAATTGGAATCTGAAGATCAGCGGTTCGGAATGCTATTGCCTCTCGGTCTTCCAGACTCACATATTCTACAATCCAGTATGCATCTGTAAAATGGTATTCGGCCGGCATAGTAATGCCTGGCACTCGTGTTCCTAATATATCTGGTAGTGCCATACCGGTAGCTGGGTTGCGTCCGTATTGTTTCAGAGTTGTTCCTGAAGACGTAGGATAATAGAATCCAGCAGATTCAATGTTAGGAAGTGGGCCGACTCCTTCATTAGTTGAAATAGGCGGATTATATCCAACACGATAATCTGTATATACCAGACTCTGAACTGGACGAAATGTACATGTTAATTGTACAGTATCTTTGGCCAAAGCTTGAATAGGGAGAGCCTGGGGTCCTATACCTCTATTCCACCAAAAAGGTGGTACTACTTGAACAGTCTGAGGTGTCTGAATTGTAGTCTTGATTTGACTCAACGTTTTTTGCAATGAATTATATGTTAGAGGATTAAATGACGTAGGATCACGACCTATTAAGAAATTTGTTGTATCAAAATGGTCAAAGGATGAATGTTGTTCATCTATGACTTCAAGAAGACGTGAATCAAACGAATCTATCACACTGTTTGAAATAGACATGGATATTGATGAACAAAGAGCATGTCCGATAGAATTTGTCCAAGACCATGCAGGATATACAGGGCTCTGTACTGCCTTTGATGCCTGTTCTTGAGCGGATACTATGTCCGGCAGAACTACAACTAACACGGCTCGGGTTATGAGTTCTCCGAGAATAGGCAGAGTTACAGTGGCAGTTCTCCCAAAATCGGCTTTGTTATCAAATTCTACACGGCGCCATTGAGAGGCCCATCGAGTACGTTGACGTATTACTGTCTTATAAAATGTGGGTGATGGTTGACCTTCGGTAGGATTAAGCCGAGTTATATCTTCCAAGCCGGAAGATACTATTTTAAGCATTGTTGCCGGTGTAGATGCCATTACTGTTATTGGCAGTAAATAGTTTTTAGACACTAGATATTTTCTAAATATTCTAGTAGAGATGCCAAAAGAATTACATCCAGGATATATGTATTATTACGATTCTAATAATGAAATGCTATTGTTACTATATAAATTAAAGGTCCATATAAATAAAGATAAAGAAGACGACAAACATTATGGTCGTATTACTTATATATTTGTACCTGAATCAAAACTTGTTCTAAGGCCCGATTATAAGTTTATTCCAAATCAAGATATGGAATTAATGACCTCTGATGATTATATTATAGGTACTTTAGAAGAAGTAATTCCAACAACAACCAAGTATTTATATCAAGGAATAACTAAACTAACTAAAAATAAAACACCACCACCATCTGAGAATGTAGACTTATATGTATTTCGTAATTATATCGATGGTAAATACGAATTATGGGGGCTTACTATACCAAAGAATGAACATTTAAAACAAAAATTACTTAAATCAATTATTACAAAAAAAGAATTTGAATCAAGCTCAAATATTCTATATGGTGGTCGCAGAACTAGGAGAAAGAGAAAAACTCGTTCTAGGACTCCGGTAAAATTAAAATAGTTTAGTTTAGTAATGACAGAATTGATAGCAGGAACTAAGTATAAATGTAAAGTTGGTTTAGGCGTGTTGCAATTAACAGCAATTCAAAAAGATTTATATTTTGCAGGCACATTACGCGAAGACACAAAACCTACACCCATTAATCTAATACTTCCTGCAAATTCTATAGTAGGAGTGTTTGTTTTCAAACAAACATTTGCAAAAGAATTTATCTTAGATGGAGTATCGGTTCAAACTGGTTACCATAAATATTTATTTCAAGTTGAAGAAAATAAATATTGGATATGTGAATATCCTGTTCAATTTGACGAAACACAATTTTTATCAGCATTTGAATCTGTTAAAGGTCAAGGAGGTGGCAAAAGAAAAGGAAAAGGAAAAGGGAAAAAAACTCGTTCTAGAATATAGATGACAGACTTAGAACGTGGGAGAAAATATTTATATAATTCTGGAGAAACATTAACCCTAAATAAATTGAATAAAGAAGGGGATGAATATATTGCGTCAAATGATACCATTATTTTAAAATCTGGAGAAATGATACAATATATTGAAAGAATAGATAAAACTTACAAAAATATAAATAATAGAGATAAAATCATTGGTCATATTGAATATATTTTTAAAAAAGATGGAATATATTGTGGATTTAGAATCATAATAGAAAATGAACCACGTATAAATGATTTAATTAAAAAATTATTTATACCACAACATCTGGGGCCTCAAGGAGGTGGCAAAATTAAAAGAAAAAAGAGAAAGACTCGTTCTAGGCTTTAATACGTAAAAACCGCCGAATACGATCTATTGGAGTAAGATACATTCCTGATAAATTATAGTGCCGATAAATTGTAGATGCCGGTATATCATACTTAATTTTTAACTCTTTAATCATAGTATGTATACTTTTAAAATTTCGTCTTAATTCTTTGTACTCATTAGTAACAAGAATTTGGGCCTTTGTATCCCGTTGAAATCCTTTAATAGCATCAATATGAGGAAGAACAAGTGTTTTAAACTCGTTTTTTTGTGTCCGTGCATATTTTTCAAATGTATCCACCGCTTTCTTAAATTTTTGTACAATGGGTTTTGCGTCTTTGTCTCCATTAAATACAGGCGTATTTATAGGTGGTTTTCCCCATAAAAATTCAAAACAAAACGGACACGTGACCGAATCACCAGACCATACTGCATCTCCTATTAATTTAAACGCACACGTGCTATGCATGACTTTGCCACAGCACGGGAGCTCCGTTAATTTATCATCATCGGAAAGAACATTTGAACAACAGCTCATTATGATATATATGTAGTCTACACTTTAGATTAAATCGGCTACTGACTTTAATGCCTTTGCTATTCCGGGTTCTGAACCTGCATGTCCTGCATCTTCGACTACAATTAGTCTTGCATGCGGTACTCTTTGTTTTAATTCCCACGCTGCCCGAAAAGGACAGACCATGTCATATCTACCTTGCACAATTGTAATAGGCATCTTAAGACGCGATGCATCTTGTAAAAGTTGGTTAGGTCTGAGCCATGCATTATGGCTAAAATAATGATTTTCGAGTATAGCTAATTCTTCAACCATTTTTGATTTTGTAGTATCGGGTGTCGGTTTCAAGAATGAAACCGCAGATTCTAGTTTCCACCATCGACCGGCCGCTGCCTTTCTCGTTTTCTTATTCTTGGAGTGTAACAGAGTTTTATAGGTTCTAACATTGTCAGTCTTATTCATGTCGAACTTGGCCCATACTTCGGGCCATACTGTCTGAATTCCACCTTTATATAACCAGTCGAGTTCCCATTTCTGCATAAGACAGACTCCTCTTAGAATTAGTGCAGAGACTACGGATGGATGTTTTTCAGCATAGGCCAATCCAAGAGTAGAACCCCATGAACCACCATATACAGTCCATTTATCAATACCAAGATGTTTCCGTAGTTTTTCAATATCACTTACCAGATCCCAGGTTGTATTATGTTTCAAAGAATCTAGACCTCGTGGAAAAGAATAACCACATCCTCTTTGGTCAAACATAATGACACACCACTTCTTAAGATTAAATTGTTTCAATGGATACATCTGAATACCTCCGCCTGGACCACCATGTAAGACCACTACTGGTTTTTTATTTAGAGGCCCATAAACCTCATAATACATACTGTATCCATCTCCTAGATCTAACATCATTCCCTTACTTTACTGTTAGATTTATACTGGCTCGTTGAGTTCCAGAAATGGCTGTGATTACTACGGTTCCTCTAAATAGTCGTGTAATCACAATACCATTGGATACTCTAGCTATTGCTGGTTGAGAAGATGTCCATGTAGACGCACGATTAGCAGTAAGAACTATAACGGAGTTCCGACCCATGACCAAAGATGTTATGACTTGTCTATTTCTAGAAATTGTTAATTGTGTTTGTACTGGTACTGGTACTGGTACTGGTACTGGTACTGGAACAGGTACTGGTGCTGGAACAGGTATAACATTAACAGAAGATGAAAAAGATATAAATCCATCCAGAGTAGTAGCCGTTATTACCGCAGTTCCTACCGAGATTCCTCTTACTAGGCCCGCAGTTACAGTAGCTACAGGAGAAGAAGAAAACCATGTTACTCCTTTATTTGTAGCTGTTGGAGGACCTACATTAGGCGTTAATTGTGTTGTATTTCCTACAATGACTGTAGAACTGGATAGAGACATTGACGTAACAGGATTAGTAACCAACGCAGTATAACTAGGAACAAATACAGAGCCATTAACCGAGCCTAGTCCAGTGCAATTATCAAAACCGACCGATGCTTGATAATCACCATTATGCCCAACTGTAATATCATAGAATGATGAATATGGAAGTGCATATAATTTAGAAAGAAGACCTCTTGGTGCCTTTCTGAGACAGGCTACTAGGCCAGCAATAGCCGGAGAAACTATACTTGTTCCACCTACAACCATGGACCTACCATTTATTAAAAATTGCACTCCCGTAGTAGGATCAGCTACTAGAGAAATATCAGGAACTTGGCGAGCCTGAGTTCCTGGTACAGGATAAGGTGGACCCTTGAAAAAATTACTTATTCCACCACCTGTACCATATCCTGTAACCGCAGAAAAGGACCATGTAGTCTCATTGGCTCCAGTATAGATATAGTTACCAGATGCATCCTTGTTCGGACAGACTAATGTAGTTCCACCGCATGCAACAACATTAGGTGATGAGCAAGGAAAGTCTGCAACTTTGTATCCAGTTCCATTTTTAGACCCTGTATCGCCCGCAGCACAGGTGATAGTTATTCCTTTGTTCATTGCCGTTCTAAAAAGTGCATCATACTTGGTCAATTCTGCACTTGTAAAATAAGACTCGGGAGCTCCCCAAGAACATGAGATTATTGATGGTTTAAAAGGGGAATTAATTGCAGCTTCAAACACAGCATAAAACGGATCAATATGATACGGTGCTGTCCACTGGTTATAAAAAAAGAAGACGATTGTAAGATTTGATGTTGGGCAACAAGCACCCACCATAGAAACATCAATTATATTCTCGATTGTTGAATTTGTGTCTGTAGGATCCTGAGCTCCTCCTAGATTGACTACATTGATTTTAGGATGATTTGCAGGAGGAATCCCAATTGAAGTCCAATAGGCCTGGACATCATTAGTTAATGCTCCACCAAGTGAGATTACAGCTACTACAACCGGAGTTGTAGGAACCGCAGGGAAATTGTAAATTGTCCGTATATCAGATGCTAAAAAATTTCTGGTCACTGCCGCAGGGGTAGCATCTTGGCGATAAGAGCGAATCCGCATTTAACTAGGATGAATAATTTTGCAATGTTCTTGCTGATGGATCTGTTGCATTTACAAATCTAGGCATCCACATTGCCGGTGTTACTACTGGAACAGCTAAGTCTGGAAAAGTTTGGTGAAACAGTTTTCTGTACCACAATGCCTCTCCAGTCTTGGGTGTATTTACAGCATATATGCATTTGTCTTTGTCTTGTCCTTCTCCTTGGGCCCGTGCCATTTCAAACCAAGAATTTTCAACACGAGAAATCCCATCACTGAATGCCTCTTTTCTCCTCCATAAAACCTTTTGTGGTAAGTCGGCTGTAGTAAATGCAGAACGTAAAACAGACTTTTCCATACATGTTTCAGTTGGTCTGAGTAAATGCGTGGCTATCCCACGGGCTACAGACACAAATTGTCTATCTAAAAACGGAGACCGAGACTCTAGACCCCACGCTGCCATACTGCGCTCAGAACGTGCTACGTCATATAAGTGGATTTCTGTTAGAAGCCTAGTAGTCTCTGACTCAAATGCTGTATCCGTAGGTGCAGACCGCATATAGAGATATCCGCCCAAAACTTCGTCGGCACCATCACCGTTCAAGACAACTTTTACGTTTGGTGTCGATTCGGTAATCCATTTAGCTAACAGATAATTCCCTACTGATGCACGTACCGTTGTAATATCACACGTTTCTATTGCTCGGATTACTGCTGGTATAGTTGCTAGACATTCCTCGGCTGTTACAATCCGTTCATGATGCACAGAACCAATATGTGTTGCTACTAAACGGGCATGGGCCAAGTCCGGACTTCCTTCCATACCAATACTATAGGTATGAAGAGTCAGACCACGAGATTTCATAATCTTAGATGCTATTGATGCCACTAAAGAAGAGTCTAGACCACCAGATAAACAGGCTCCAATTTCACGAACTGTTGCCATACGTTTTTCTACAGATGCAATTAATGCAATACGGAGTGCATCTGATGCACTTACTGTATCAATGAGTTGGGGATTCTTTAACCATGGAACCTGGTGCCATTGTTCTTTAACTGTAAGACTACCAAACCGATAATAATGTCCAGGTTCAATCTGCTCCAAGTAAGTCACATCTGGTGGAACCGCTTTTACTTCACTGACTAGAGTCGACCATACAGAATTTTGTGCAAAATATAATGGTCTAACACCGTATGGATCACGAGATGCCTCGATTACACCTGTTTCCAAATTAACAACAACAATGGCAAAATCACCGTCGAGTTGTCGACTGACTTCTGCCAAAGATAGACCGGTATCCAATGCTGCTGGAATTACTGCACAGTCACTAGAACCAGGCGGTACACTAAGATGTAGTGTTTCAATAAGTTGCTGTGAATTAAAAATTTCTCCATTACACATCACAACCCGATTATGTTCTTTGCTAAAAAATGGCTGTTCATTACCGGGTTCTCCTTGAATATGAAGACGAGTAAATCCACAAGATACAGTGTCTGTCAAAAAAGTGTTTGTGGAGTCGGGACCTCTGGGTTTTAATAGGTCTAGACTCTTATAGAAATAATTTTGATTTTGATTGTTTTTAGACCATAGTACACATATACCGCACATCTTAGACAGCTTTTATGAATTTGCTTTAGACTAAACAAGCTGGGCCTGCTCATCCTGCTCGGCTACTGCAGCCTGGCCCTCTAGCTCATCTGCAAGCTGATTGAGAGCCTCATCACTAGGTACCTGACTAGGAACCTCACTAGGTACCTCACTAGGTACCTGAGTCGGTGGATACCGAACCTCGTAATTGACTAGCCAGAGCTTACGAGCCGTATCCTGTTTATTCATGAACTCCTGGAGATTCCCAAAGTACGAACCGGCACGGGCCTCATGAATATCCCACAGAAGCTTACGATACTTCTGAGGAGCCTGTCCCAGAGGAAATTCCCTCTTCTTATACACCTTCTGGTACATGTCATAGGCCTCCTGTGTACAGGCCTTGAATGCATCCACAGTGAAAGTAGCGTAATGATAGTCCTCCGGATACAGAGTCAAGTACTGGTTGAGCTTCTTCTCAGACCAGCGCTCTAGCCAGACGTAAGGAAGCTTGGAATTGTTGCCACGGAGTTTAAGAGCCAACTCGTACTCAGGTGTTGTGAACCTCCAGCGCCGGTCCGTTGCAGTATCCTTTACCATGAGACCCTTGAACTTGTAATTGAACTGCTTGCCCCATGCACTTAGTCTGGACTTTACGTCTGCAAGACTAGAAAGTGCATGCCGTTTGGGCAACAGAGAAACAAACTTCTCGGGCAGGAAGTCCTCAGGATTAGGAATGACTCGCATGCTACGGGCCTCTGCCAGCTGGACAAGGCTCACCCGTGGAATCCCATATGGAACAGGAACAACAATGCGCTCAAGAGGATGCTGAAGAACCCATGAATATGTAAGCTCCTTGTCAAGATTGTTCAAGACCAGTCCATTTGCCTCTACGGCATCCATGAACAAATCCAGAAATGGTTTCCTGCTGTAGAATGTGTTGCCTGCATCCAGCTGGGAACGAGATGCCATGCGCCAGCCATGCTTGTCCCAGAACATGTTAAGCATCACACCATCCACAAACTCCTCCACAACAAATGACTCGGAAACCTCTTCATCGACGGCCCTAGCAGGAGCTGCACAGACTGGTCGATTCAGACGCATGTCCCACACCACACTCCTAAAGTATGGAACATGGGGCAGGTCCAGCTTGGAATCCTTGTTATAGTAAATCATTACAAGGGAGTCATCGGGATTCTTTCTGTTGTCACGAACTTTTAGCAGGCCACCCTCGGGACCCTGCAACCATGCTAGCAACGCCTCTGATGCTGGGTGCGCCTCAATTAATTTAGAAAATACGGTGGAAGTCATCTTCGCCTAGTTAGCAGTAACGTGTTGACCCGGTTGTCAAGTTTTTCAGTTTGTTGGCTCCGTTGAAAATTAAGAGATAACAGTAGTGGAAATGGCAGATGATCCTCTACACCACGGAAATACGGTGTCTCTTCTTTCTAGTAAATATGGTCTAGTTACGGGTCGTATTATATATCGTAGTCTCAACATGGTACGGATTCTAAGTAATGATGTTAGTGATCGTGCAATAGAATTTCCTATGACGGCAGACGGCACAGGATTTGCTCCCGAACTAGGCGTTTCTGATATTTTCATAGACTCTGTTCAATCATCGGACTACTATGTTGATACATTAGGAGTACAAAAAGGAGAATTACTTGAATTTTTTACAGCAGATGGTATTGAAGCTGCTGCAACCGGTATTGTAGCCGAGATTATTAAGACAGAAACCCAGGATGCTATACGCCTAGAAGATGGTCGTGTCTTATCTTTTCAAGGTGAGGGTCCTGAGTTACCGATTGTTGTAATCCGTGTATCAACGGTCAAAACTGGTGAAATCCAAGCTGAAGTAGCAGTTCCAGAAGAAAAACCGATAACATTCGATGTTCTATCGATGTTACGCGGTATTCTACCCACCGCTTCTGTAGAAGTTATTCCATCGGCCGAGCGTACATTTCCCGACTCGATTCAACGAGAAGATATGTTTCAAGATTTATTGGCCGATATTCCTGCAAAACAACAGACTAATCCGCGCCGTATTCGTCTATTAGAACGCGAAGTTGATCTTGCACTAGCATTAAAAAACCGTTCAAGTCTAAAAGACTCTGTGCGGACTATTCAAGATGCATTGAAACAAACCGTTGTTTCAGCTGCAATTCCTATAGTAAAAGGAGCAAAGGTCTTAAATTTAGACGAAGTACCTGAGGGAGCCCAGTATAAGCCAACAGATGTTGCACCGCGTTCGTTGGCTAAGACTGAAAGTGATTCCGAAATATTAGCCAATAAATATCTGGATGGAGAAGGTGACTTTTTCGGATATCTATATGACTTATTTTCTCGTGATGCATCTACTCTTGTAGGAAAAGAGGGTTCTGGATGGACAGAAGACCAAGATGTTATACGTACCGCCGGTCTAGGTACATCTGTGCAAGGACTGAGTACCGGTCTATCAGAAAAAGCTATGGTAACACCCTCATTTCTTCTAAGTAATGTTTCTGACCGTGCTATGCGTGTTCTAACATCCGATGTGTCTGTTCATCTAAAATCGGGTGTTCGCAGTCTAGTTGCACCCAGTGATCCAACAGAAGTGGAAGGTTATGTCATACTTCCCATAAAGGCCACACTAACTCTGCGTCCACCAAAGAATCCTGGTGACTTACCTACTGCACTGTTGTATTCATCATACGATGATAGACCAACAATTGCAGAAACATTAAGTGATCTATATTCTACTACGGCAGACCCTCTTCATGCATGGACTACTATGGATAATAGTATTGACTTGGCCGATTGGTTACAGCAGATTCTTCCTTTTTCTATTCATCCCGCAGACAGTCTGGGCCCGCGTACACCTAGAATGTTAAGTATTATGGATGCACTAGGTGTCGGTCACACAGACTTGTCACCACCGGTCCGTGATGTAGTAAATAACTGGGTTTCCAAGAGTCAACGGACTTGGCGCACTCTGTTAAAAGATAGGCGAACCACGATTCAAACAGCCATAGATGCAGAAAAAGATGTAGTATTTGATTTAATGAGTCCTGACTCACTTCTGTTTGTACCCGCAGCCGAAAAACGGGCGGCCGCACTCCAAAATCTTATGGATGAGTTTAGTAAACGAAATCCATTAATCAAAGGTTCATGGTCTATGATAACGGCCTCGCTATTAAACTCAAATAGTGACAGTCTTCCTCTTTTGTACTCATATATACAGAAAACGGATGGATTAAATGAAACAGTGGACGAAGTGTCAGCATCACTTGCTCTTTCTGCTAGCCGGGCGTATGCTATCAAGGTATTAAAGTCTAAGAATGTTCTTCAAGACCTGAAATCGGCACCCGAAATTTCTAAGTGCCCGCATGTACAACGGCTAGAAAAAATCCGGAATGTGTCTGATGTTCTTAAACGTTCCCGTCTTCTTCATGACTTCATTGACAAGTATCAAGGACCCCGTGTTGGTTCATGGATGACCTGTGTCTTGTGCAAAGGAGGCTGTGTTTGTTACCATGAAATTCTTGAACTAGAGGCATTGGCCCAGCCAAGTCGTCTAGAATCAATTCAAAAACAGATGCTGGTCTCTTTTGGCGGTGAACGATACGAGGGCAAGATAGTCTGTAAGAATTGTGGACAAGCACTACAAGACATTGATTATGATGAACATGTGGAATTTAATGATGATGGAAAGGCTATTACGGGTCGGTCGGTTCTAACAGATGAACAAATGGCCGAAGTAACGGATGGCACTAAGATAGACACTCCTGCATCACTAACATTTGCTTCTACTGCCCAGCAGGAAATTGCCAGTGCTCTTCAAGTTATAGTAGACAGAGCCGGTATTCGTATGACAGATGCAGTTATCCGCCGTATAGTTCGATATGTAGATATTTATGTAGGTGCTCGTGCACCTCCGCCTGCAGCATACGAGGCTCAGCGAGCAAAGGCACTTGCCGCCTCTACTACCAAAGTTAAATTGGCTACTGGATCTGATATTGGGACTATTGCGGTTCCAACATATGCCGCTGTCCTAGACCAACTCCGTGTTACTGCACTTGCTAGCTTAGTCACATTGGCTCTTCAAACGGCTGATCCGCCTATAGAAGTACCTACACCCTTTCCTCATTGCAAGTTCAGTCGAGGAGGCTGGCCTCTTGAACCTGATGCACCAAAAGACACAGGAGCTGTCTTATATATTTCTTGTGTAATTGCACACATACAACGCGACATGACTCCATGGAGTAATCTTGCATGGTCCGGTATAACTAAATTGGAGTCTAGACAGACGGCTGTCTTAAAAGCGGTTATTTCTGGACTGAGCATAATTGTACAGGGCGACCCTAAGACGGGTCCTCTGACATTTACGCCCGAAATACGGACGGACTTAATTAAGGCCCAGACGGATGTGGAGCGCCAAACAAAACAGGCTCTTGTGAGCCAGAGAGATATTCTAACACACGGATTTCGCCCAGAAGTCAAACCGCCTACAGTAGCTAGACCAGTTATAGAAAAAGAGCCAGGAGGAGTTAGAGTTGATATTCGAGATGCATTACAGAAACTTGCATTTTCAACTATTACTGAGATGCATACGATTGCATCTGTTTCAGTTTCTTCTACTGATGCAGTCTGTTGCCCTAAACAACTACAAGATGTACCTGTACCCGCATTATCGGCTCTTGGTAACGCCTATAAAAAGATAGGTAAAGGTACGCATTTATGGCAGAGATCGGTAGAAGAATCAATAGAAGTTGTAGAAAAAAAAGTGGAAGAATCCATTTATTTCAAACTATTCTTGCAATACTGTTATCTGGGAGCCCATGCCGGCCAGTCTCACGAATTTTCGTTTGGTAACATATGCCGTCAATGTGGGTTTGAAGCAGAAAAAGATGTGGCGGGTCAAGCCGGTCCCTTGAAAATTGAAGTCACTGAGATAGCATTTGAAAATTTGTCTACTCTTGTACGTCGCAATAAACGTCTGATACCGCTGGAAGCTGCCAAAGGACAGATAGGATGGAAAGAAGGTCTAGACAAGATTGCCAGTCTAACATTGTATCCTGACTTCAGTACAGCATTGAAAACGGTCTTAGCCTCGGAACTTCCTTCGCATATCTCAGAAAAAGAAGAAGACATACAGGCCCGTGCTATTGGATGGGGCCCAATTGCAATCTTACATGATGAATTAAAGGCACAAATTGTAGACCGTGTTGGTCCTCTTACACCTAGACAGAGTGGTTCTGTTGGAGAAGCGCGGGCTCGAGAGGCAGTTACTGCATTTGATACGCTTGACCGTATTCTAGAAGATCCTTTTGTTGAGGGTCCACGAAATATATTAGAATATTGGTGTACCAAAGTGTCCGCTGCGGGAAGAGGGTTTGGTGTGACAACTGTAGCAGGAGCCAAGTGGTTCAAGATTTCACAGAAACACAATGATGTTCTAAATGCTCTTCTTCTAGCTAATTCATCCTGGTATGCCGGTGACATTCCTGATGCAATGCGACCTATTCTGGTTACAATGAGTACGAAACTTGCTCCTTTTATTCGGACATGGATATCATCTGTTAGACCAGGCGAATGGACCAAAGAAGAGGCACGTCTCGTACTCCGAACAATAGTGTTTAATGTATGGTGTGATGCAATATCCACGACTTCTGCATTTTACGAAGACATTGTAGTAGCAGCTGAACGTGAAAAGGTAGCAGTAGCTATGTCAAATTGGACACGGGCTCTGATGATTCATATAAAGGCACAAGTATTCAAGTATGACAAAGAGACTATTCGTCGAATCTTACAAGAAAGAGCAGAATTGGAGCGCACAAGTGTAGTAAAAGAATTCGAAGATATCAAAGATGATGATCAACGTGCTGCCGAGTTAATGAAAAAAGGATTTAGGATTGGTCGCTGGGGTGTTGGCAAAAATCTACAAAAGTACGATGCAAATCTATTTGAATTTGAGTCTGAACAACGTCTTCGTATGGGTATAGCCGATGCACCGGTAGACCCAATACTCTTGGAAGGTGCTGGGCCACAGCCTCAGACAAATGAATTTGGTTTTGCAGAAGTCGCAGAAGAAGGATATGACTGTGTCCAAGATACTAGTGAAGATTAAATAAAAACAAACGCGATTACAAATCCATAACTTTAAACATGTTAATTAGATGGAAGCCATATGGTTAGCAATTGTTATTTACAGTCTTGGACTGGGCCTAGTTCTTTATCTACGACCGGCGTACATGTTTAATGAAAATGGAACTTGGAAAGAATTTGGTTATAAACGTGATTCCCGGCATACACTGCTTCCTTTTTGGTTATTTGCTATAGCATGGGCTCTTCTTTCATACGCTATATCTATGGCTCTAACTCTTACATTAGCTTCTGCCGCGATTGCTACGTATTATCAACCTGATGATTCAGAGGTAGAAACAGAATCTGAGCCAGAACTAGAATTAGAACCAGAACCAGAATTAATGCCTGTATCAAAGGCTAAGAAACCTCGCCCTGGATACTATGTTCTTAATGCCAATACTAAACGTAACGGTATTAAGAAATATGTATATTATGGAACCGACAAACCTTAACAAGATGTTCCACTCCACAGAGTGCCAATTCCTACTCCATAAGCACCTGCCGCCGCTAACCAATACGATGCACCTATAGCTATTTCATGACGGGTCTGGTTTTCTATATCATTTAGAGTAGGCTGAGTCTTTTGAGTCTGACTAGGCATCCCAGTAACTGTTTGAGCTGTAGTCAATAAGACCTGTTGATTCAATGCATCTTTTTGATCTAAGATGATATTATGTGCCAAGAAGAATGTTGAAATCATTAGACGCATAGGTTCTATATACGTAGGTATTAATACCATTATTGCTGTTATAAGTGAACCCAGGAATGAACCTATAGCAATAGTCTTAAAATTATTAACACCGCCACAAGTATTTGCTTGTATCATTGTTAATAATCCCATATTCAACAAAAACGATGCTATAGAACATGCTACCACTAGTACAACAATAAAGCTTGTACGTGTCATTGATACAAGGTCTTTTACCATGACATACACAAGAAATGGTAGACATCCGTGTAAGATAGCAGATGCAAACATTTCACCATACATTAAATTCAAATCTAAAGGCATTCTAATCAGTCATTTTATTATCCTTAATCAGAATGTCCCAGCGTGTAGCTAAACCGGCTGATATTAAAACATTAAAAAACTGGGTTGATAGATGGCCAAAAGCCGGTAATCTGCTGTTTGACGAGGCTACCCGGGAGCCTACTATTAATGCATCAGATGGTACAAAGGTTGGTTCTATACCATGGAAACGCGAGGGTGACATTATAACTGTTCTTACTCAGCCGACTAAGTTTACACAAAATATTGTCGAACTTGCTAAGAAACGTATTACTAGTATAAATGTTGCAGCTAAGACAGTTCAAGCAGGTCAAGAAGCCCAGATGCGTGTTCTTGAAGGTGCACTCTTAAAGGCATGGGCCGATTACAAGAGTGCGCCTTCAATTCCACTGCTACAGGCTGTTTTGTCTGCTGAAAAGGCTCTTGCATCTCAGTCTCAATCTACTCGTGTAGTTATTACAAACGGTGATTTCATGTCCACTTATCTTCCACCGGTGCCTATGCAACAAAGAGCATTACCTATATAATTACTGTAATGGATAGGCCGTAATACGGGCTTCGTTTTTATCACAGTCTACTTTATCCGAGTGGTACTTGAAACAGACACCATTACGATCTTGATAAATTACTTTTCCTGCATTTTCTATATTAGGATACTTGTAAATAACAGTGGCCGTTGGTTTTAGAACATATACGAAAAAGAAACCAACGAAGAGTCCTAGTAAAAATGGAAGAAGATGTAAATGATTAAAAAATTTCATCTGGCCCTACTATAGTCTTACAATATATTAGATGGTAAATTATTGGCTTCTTATGGAAAATCCAACAATTGCAATAGGAGTAAGTTTTCTTATAGGATTTGGTATAGCAGCAATGTTTCGTCCTCTCTGTAAGGGACCCGAGTGTATTGTACTACATGGTCCACCGGTAAAAGAAGTCATAAACAAGGTATATCAACTAGGAGGCGGGTGTGTTGAGTTTACAACAGAAGTTGTAGACTGTCCAAAAGAACAAAAAGATGTTGTCAAGACGGTTCAACATGTTAGTGCGTAACCTGCATCAATAAAAAATAGAATGAATCATCAAATGCCTCAGAGTACACCCCTGGACTCGCTGGATTCTTCTGAGCCGACCGCAGACGAGGAGCGTGTGCGCCGGATTCTCTCAGAAATGAATGCGGGACCTGCCGGATCTGTTATTTCCGAGCCTCCTGTTTCAACTTCGACAGGCGAGATCCGTATGGATCCCGCGGCAGCTCGGGCCCACATTATTGGTAACTCGGCTCCCTCTTTGGCCGATTTCCAGTCTATGCTTTTTCAGACTCCTCCCGGAATGACACCCATACATAAACAAGAGCCAGTACAAGACCAGCGTGAACCAAAGGTTACTAAGACCGCTCCTACACTAATGTCTTCTATTATGCAATATATACGTGCACCGATTGTTGTGATGGTAATTGTTTTTTTTCTCAATTTACCGGTTATTACGAGTATAATGTCAAGATACGCATCATGGATGTACTTGGGTAGCGGTGAAATCAGTATTGCAGGTCTATTAATAAAGTCTTTGTTGGGAGGAGGATTATTTGCTATGTATCAAGTTATAGCTAGTCTTTTTTAACCCAATAAGATAGAATGAACCAAACGGAAAAACTTGGTTTAAGTTTGTTTCTTGGTGCTGCACTTTACGCACTAATTACGGGAAATAGTCATACTATTATAGCCGGAATTGCATTTGTGTTGATGATGATGGGTGGTCTGCCTAAACAACGGACTTTGGCATTTTTAGTAGGAGCGAGCGTAATAGCTCTTCTCCAGACTAAGAGGCCTGAGGGTTTTACTTCAGGTTCTGATTCTGAATCTGAATCTAAGTCTGGTTCTAGTCCTGAATCAGATGAACCATTTAAGAATAAAGTAATGCTCCCAGACAACACAGACCGCAAAGAGCCTCTAGTACTAGGTAAACCATACAAGTTACCTTCTGAGTCTGATGATAAAGGATTTCACTTGGATTCCGGCACTACATTTATGAATGCGTACAAGTCACTAAAGCCCGAACAAATTGCTGCTATGACCAAGGATACACAGGAATTAATGAACACCCAGCGTAATCTTATGTCGACTCTGGATGCACTTAAACCCATGTTAAAAGATGGTCAGAATATGATGAACATGTTTGGAAGCTTCTTAGGACCAAAATAAGGCCCATAATTAGATGGATAAAAATATTAGACTATTATTCATTATACTTCCCATATTAATTATTTTAGTATTACTTCTTGGACTTATACCTAGACCCAAACTAACACAAACATGTATGGAACGGTTCGTCGATATTGAAAAAATAGACCCACAGGCTCTAATCAAGACACTTCGGACTATGTTAGATAAGTATGATGATCCGGAAATATGGTCTCATGCTAAACGAGTTCATAAGATGTCTCCAGGTGAATTAGCCCGTTTGTAAAAATTTGACTTACAGTTTTATCTATTCATATAGTACATGAGTAGACAAAATGGTACTCCCGTTGTTCTTCATAATTCATCTATAGTAAAGGAGCAGAGGAAACTCGATACTTCTGATATTGTATTGCCGAAATATCTTAGCCTTGAATCTGTACAAAAGATTCAAGAGTACAGACGTCTAACATCTAAGACTCAGGTTCAGCTTGACCAGGCGTTGGCATTTCCTGCAAAAACAATGAATGGTATTGAGTCGCGTCGACTTGTACCAACGCCTCAGCAACTCTCTAAACTAAAACGACTCATTCCTGGATTGATCTAATATATGATTATATACTAGGGATGCGAAACTGGACCACAGTAGTCTTAGTTGGAATTATTGTTGTTGGAGGACTTGTTTGGTATAAACAGGGTTCAGAACAAAAAACTCAAATAGTCATTGTTCAACCATCAAGTCAATCGAGTCAAAAACCCGATGTTTATGCGGAACCCGTAACAAGATATCCTGCTAGTCTGCCTACTGTTCTGAGCAGAGGCCCTGTAGGAGCCTATGGTCAGATTGGTATTCTTACTGCTGAAGGCGGATCATCTTCTTCCGCTGCACCCGATCGCACTATTTTGCCTCTGTATGGACGCGAGATAGACTCTAGACGCGGTCGGTGGAATTACTACACACGAACGGACGGAGCAAATCCGGTCCAGGTTCCTATTCGTTACAAGAATCGGGTATGTGATGACGATATAAATGGATGTGAAGAAATATATAATGAAGAATCTGTCCATGTTCCATCTCTGGGTCGGTCATTTACGTCAACCGTTTATAAGAAGTCACTTTTCATATAGCAGAAATACCATTAATAGCGCCAGCGTATTATGTCAGTCTTGTCTTTAATTTTTTTTGGACCATTTACGGTATGGTTATAAACACGACTCTTAACATCCGCTAAATAAGAAGGAACTTTGTATTTTATATATTCACATGATTTTAAAGGTAGAGGAGCCGTCCTATACTGTCCTATTGTTTTCCAATCCATCTTAGTTCGGACTAAGATATTATTAATCATGTGATAAACTAGGGGATGCTCGGCTGTAATGAAACACCATTAGCGTGGCCAGCTGGTTTGCCATTATCTGATGTTAGAATTTCCAATACTAGTGGTATTACTATATCTGCGAATAATCCCGGTTCTCTTCAAATTCTTACAAGACGGACGGGAACTGGTGTAGGAGACGGTGTTAATATTGTTGAAAATAGCAGTATTACTCTTAAATATCGTGAACAACAGTATATTTACGAAGAGTCCGTATTTCATGTAACAGGTTTACACATATTTCCAGGCCAGACATCGCCATATTCTGGTGAATACCACATTCATATGAGTACTTCTTCGCCCACTCGTAAATTAACTCTTGTCATTCCACTTAAACAAATTGAAAATGTCAGACCTGGTGATATTAGTGGAAATTCATATTTCAGTGCATGTTCACGCCAACCAGTATCTGTGCGTCCTCCTTTACAATCTATTCTTCCTATGGGTTCTGATATGATTATTTATATGGGGCCGGAAATACGAGGTAGAACAGCAAATACCACTGCATGCAATATTTCCATTGAACACGCCTATTTATTAGTTTTAACACCTGTTCCCATTCTTGCTTCCGACTTGTATCGTATACGGAGAGAAGGTTCAGCCAGTGAAGATACACGGGACTTGCCCGCTCCTCACATAGTACCTTCGCTAAAAGTAGATCCTATAGTATTAAAAGGAAAAGTCAGACTAGCTAAACCAGGACTTATAAACCCTGTAAAAACAACTAATGCACCTCAATGTACTCCACCAGTAATAGAGGAAACAGAAGTAGTTCAACCACAAGACAATACTGCAATAACATTTGGTATAGGAATAATCTTTGTACTCTGTTTTTATGTAGGTATTGTAATTACAGATTTTTTTATAGGATTTTTATGGAGCACATTTTTCAGCGGTGAACATGTTAAGGGTACAGAGCCTTTAAAAGGTCTTCTAATAGGTATAATTATGATTGCATGTCTTTGGAATTATTCGGCAGCCGTAGTATATTTTAACTTATAATAGTAGATGAAATTATTATTATTCTTACTATTACTGGTGTGTCTATTTTTAATAATGACTCTTGCACCAACTCGTGAAACATTTGTATCACTTCCTCCTAAGTGTCCCCCCAATTACAAGATGTATATTTACGGAGATACTGCATATTGTTGCAAGGGTACAATAAATAAAGATGCATTAAGTTCCAATAAATCGTGTATTCCTTCTGTAACAGATGTAAATGCATTTTGTACATTATCTGTTTCTGAACCCGGTATACCCAATTGTTCTAAAATACATGGTAGTCTTTTGTCTACCAAAGGAAAAACTATGTGTCCGCCAAGTAAACCCAACTTCTGTTCTTCTAACAGATGTTGTGCATCTCCTGTCACCGATGATGGCACAGACTGTGTGAATAAGAATGCTGGGACTTTCTGTGATTTTAATTCAGACATATTTAATGGTGCACCGTGTCAATATCAACGCATGAAAGAGTTAGATACTTGTCCTGCTGGTACTAACATAACGGATACTGTAGTAGCATCGGGGCCACTCAAAGGGATGACTATTTATGGATGCTCGACACTGACGAGTACGTGTTACACGTCAACGCTGATAAATGCATTGAAAGGTCTTGGCAAAGATGTATCGAAGTTGACTCCGTGTACATCTGAAGAGTGTTATGTAAATGGTGTTAAACTTGGAACATGGGGTATGGGTGGTCCCGATGGTAATATACCTATGATACTATATACAAAAGAAGAATGTGATAGTTTAAAAGGAAGATATATAAGCCATTCAAAACAATGTGTAAATAATGAATCTTTATCTTTTAATGACATATGTAAATAAAATTAACATGTCTCAGCCAAAGCACACAGAGCTTTAGTATCTAGACCAGGAAATGACACCTTGTTATCACCTATATCTGTAGGACGATACTGTAAAACTTTTTTGACTTGGTTAGGAGTAGGCATAGACATAGGCATATGCATAAACATAGACAGAAAAAATACACAAAGAATTAATATGATAACAACAAAGACCGTGTTCATCTATATTAAACGTATATTATAGGGATGGTAAAACTAGGTATTATTCTTTTGCAAACAAATCAAGAAACACCATATATGTCTGAAAATATACGCAGATGGATTCAACAAGCCGAAATAGAAATAGTTCCAATTTTGCCCAGTATCACTGGAGCAGAGGCCGCCGCATATTTTGATTATATTGATGGTCTTTTTCTACTTCCAGGTATAGCAGGAGTATCTCCAACACCGCAATATAATACTCTTGTTAATACTTTTTTGACTATGGCATACAATTCGTCTGGATTTCCTGTATGGGGAACCTGCCAGGGATTTGAACAAATGATTCAATTTATTGGTGGTATAGATATCTTAGAATCTTTTAATTCTAAAGACTATTTTAAACAGGTCCATGGCGATGTGATATCCAACATAAACTCCAAAATTCTTAAAGTGGCTCCTCCCAAATTCTTACATCAAACATATATTCCCTATTTCAATCACACCGAAGGAATTTCTGTGAACCGATTTAATAAAATCCGGGCTCTTAAGAAAACTTTTCATATCTTGGCAAGAGCCCATGACCGCGGTGGAAAAGAATATGTAGCACTTATTGAAGGAATTAAGATACCTTGGTATGGATGTCAATTCCATCCAGAAAATCATCAGCCTATGTCTGAAACACTATGGTTAACAAAATTCATTAAATCGGAGCTTGAACGTAAAAAATGACGTTTGTATAACCAGGCCTGGCTATTAATGTCTAAATTATTGAGTCATCGGGGCTATGCCATTCTTAAGGAGAGCTTAAGCGAGGCAGAGTCACGAGATATGAAACGGGCACTTACTGTAAAACCTAATGTAGCTCCGGGTTTCGGTGTTGCAGAACCATTTCCTCTTTATTTTGAGAGCACGACTCGTTGGTATGTTCCACGATTTTGGGGCCTAGAACGGTTCGGTGAACCCGAGGGCGATGCACGTTCCTGTGGCAAAGATTTAAGATCTGAACTTGTCTTTAATAAGACTCTGAGACCGGAGCAAAATCCAATTGTCGATGCATTCAAAGCCGGTGACTACAATGGTCTAATATGTGTACCTTGCGGATTTGGCAAGACATTCATGGCTATCTGGCTTGCGTGTCAACTCAAGAAACGTTTTCTCATCGTGGTCCACCAAGAATTTCTAATGGAACAGTGGCGAAAAGAACTAGAGGGTTCTGTACCAGGAATCCGTATAGGTGTTATCCAACAAGACAAAGTTCAAACAGGTCTCATGGAGGTTAAGACGCCTAACATGGATGAACTCAAGGTTCGACTGAAAGCCCGTGGTCTCAAAGTCGGTGGAACTAAGCAAGAACTGTTAGACCGTTTGAGAGCCGTAGAGCCTCCTGAAGAGGCAGTTGAATACGATTGCTGTATTTGTATGATTCAGACAGTTGCATCCCGTAGTTGGCCCGCTTCTACATTTGAAGGATTCGGATTTGCTATCTTTGATGAATGTCATCATCTTGGTGCCGAGCATTTCTCAAATGCTCTTATATCTATTCAGACCAAGCATATGTTAGGACTATCGGCCACTCCAAAACGTATTGATGGTCTCGATAATGTCTTTCTCTGGTTTCTTGGACCAATTCGTTATCAAATCAAAGTCCGAGAGGCCGATGATACAGTTATTGTCAAAGTTCTGAAATTTACATCGGCGGATTCTGCCTATGCAGATGAACCAACTGATTTCCGTGGTGAAGTCAACAGAGCCCGTCTATGTAACCAACTTGCTGATTATGAACCTAGAACCGTGGCTATCGTGAACGAGCTTGAACAGGCTCTGAAAGAAGGACGGAAACTTCTGGTTCTTTCAGATAGACGAACCCATCTCGAAGCATTTGAGACTCTGTTTAAGAAACGGGGTTTTGAGTCTATTGGTTATTACGTGGGTGGAATGTCATCAGATGCACGAGATGTATCGGCTACTAAACAAGTCATTCTGGCCACATTTGCATTGGCTGCCGAGGGCATGAATGTCCGTGATTTGAATACAGTGGCTCTTGTGACACCAAAATCTAGAATTGAACAGGCGGTAGGTAGGATCTTCCGTTTGAAAAAAGAAGAGCGCACCTTTGCACCGGAAATTTATGATATTGTAGACATTCATCCATCACTTCAGGGTCAATACAAGAAGCGGGTCCAATTCTATGAACAATGTGCCTATCGTGTCATGGTAAAAGAACCTGGTTCTGAATACAGAGACCGCAAGGTCAAAAAAGTAGAGGAGCCGGCGGGTATTCCACTGTTTAAGAATTAAAAATTAATGTCTAGCAGTGAAATTAGGGGATGGAGTTACCAACCACTTTGGTAATCAGGCCAAATTTACCAAATCCTATTAATAGGATTCCAAATCTACATGAAAGTCAGAAGATTTTAGGTCGTAAGTCGCCAAAAAACGTTTTAAATGAATTACGACACAGAGTAACAGTAAAAAGAAATAGTGTGCCTCGTATAGCTTTTACTGTGATGGGACACGGTTTAGAAACACCCGAATATAAAGTTGTGCCGAAAGGCTGTATTTTGGTAGTACCTACTGCTTCAGGAAAAGGGACAAAGGCAATTGTAAGTATTACAAATAATTTATTACTTATGCAAATGGAAAATCGTAAGATTATTTTAGACCCATTGCGTCATAAAAAAGAGCTTTATGAAATGTTTGGACCTGTCACAATTTTTACAGAAGGAGATTTATATCCAAATTTTAAATATAGACTATTTGGATTTTATAATGCACGTGCCTCTGCACGTCCATCACTTCTACGCCAAAGTGGATTCATTCGTATAAATGGGGATGAACCAGTTAATCCTCTTTTAGTTAATACTTTACTAAGTGACCGAAGTATGTTTACAGGTAAAAATACACAATATCAGAAAAGTCCAGATATAGTCAAGATTAGAACTTTAACCGACGAAGAGTTTGATATACCTTTGCATTTAGTGGATGGCATGGTACCTGACGTAAGTAATTATGATGGAATGAATAACAAGACAATTAACACGCGTTTTGGAGGAAGTGTCATAACTATAAATCCCGTAGCCGAAGCTATTATTAACCGGCTTAATTTACCTGAACTCTTAACATTTAGTAACGGTCTAGAAGATACATTTACTTCCGCTTGGCTAACTAAAATTGTAGCAGATGATTTGGATTATTTCAGGGAAAGCAAACCAATCAATTCATGGGCCGGCGTAACTGTTGGCACATATCTTGATGAATTGCTTTCTGAAGAGTTTGTAATTACACAAGAAGAGTTATTTGAACTAGCTGGCAAAGGAGTCTATTACAATTTTATCTGTCGAAATATTTTGCAAAATGGGCCAGTAAATCCGTTTAAACTAAGTGTTGCCGAAATGCATAGCATTTCTGAAGCGGAAACACATCGCAAGGGTTTCTTACATAATGTTTTTTAGTCTAAGATATACTGAATACATTCTATATGATGATTACATATTTTTTCATCTTTGTCATATGTCCTACTTAATACACTGTGACTATATTCTTCTTTGTATTTTTTATACAATACTTTATAGATTTTTATATATTCTCTTCCATAATAGAATGTATAATAATCAAGATAATCTTCTGTATTTTTTTCGGTGAATGCCATTTTTTCGGCAAATATATCTGCACCTATATGTGCCTCTGAGTGTGCTTTGGGATGAGCGTATTTTGTGTACAACTCATTTTCTGCTCCAATACAGATTACACATTCTGTAGGTGTATTTTCCGTATCTCTTTCATACCACATTATTTCTCCACAGTTAACATATCTGTCTCCATAATAGTCATAATCTTTGAAAGGAAACATTGATGTAAATAATAGTGCACCGTATAGTTCACCGTATAGTTCACATTTATATAAAAATTAGTCAATCTTCTGAACTAACAGACATTCCAGTTGATACTGGGTCATATCTTTCAAAGTAGCATACGATGCATCAGAATCTATAACAGATACTGAGATAACTCCAGGATAGATTGTCAAGGCCCGAATGCCAACCATACCTCCATAGTATTTTTGTAAAGCAATATCATCAATATACCAAAAAGACAGAGTCCAGCTATAATTTTTGAAAATTGAATCCGGAGTGATGTTAAATGCATTAGACGATGCCAGTATTGTACCAGATTTTTTTAAAAATAGATTAGTGTTTATAGAACACATTAATTTTATAATCATCCCCTACTAGTATCTTTTATTACATTACCATTTTCCATAGTTATCACACGATTTGCATACTTCAATAAATACGGATCATGAGTAATCATGATAACCGTTTTTCCTTTCATTGTCTGACTTAATAGATTCTGAACAATACTCTTGGTAGTATCATCTATTGCAGCAGTCGGTTCATCCATTATAATAATTTCCGGTTTGGATAAGAGTGTCTTGAGAACCCAGATAATCTGTCGTTGACCACCAGATAATTTGGAGCCATGGATACCAACAGAAGTATCTAGGCCCTTTGGTAAACCAGCCAAGAATCCATCTAATTTCATTGTTTTCATCAATGCTAAAACATCTTCTTTTGTTTTATAATCAAGCCCATAGACTATATTTTCATAAACAGTACGATTTAACAGAATAGGACTCTGAGGAATAAAACTTATACGGCGTCTTAATTCTTTGGTATCCATTGTCGAAAATGGAACTCCTTTTAGAAAAATCTCGCCCTTTTGCGGAGTCTGAAATTTCATGAGAAGACTTATCAATGTAGACTTGCCTGAACCTATTTCGCCTACTATCAGTGTAGTCTGATTCATTTTAATATCAAGATTAAATTTGGTGAATACAGGTCTCTGCATATCGGTCGACACATAAGAAAAATCCACATCTTGAAATGCAAGACCATTTGTCCTAGCGGGCTCTGAATAAGGTGTTCGTTCAGTCTTACATTCTTCAAATGTTTGAATAGCATTTTCTATTATACCTGACCTCATAATAACATCTTGCCAAATACCCATGATTGAAAATATCTTATTCATGACTACAAATAATAAAATTAATAACGTAACCGCTGTTCCACCAGTCATGGCTCCTTTCTTAACTTGTTTAAAACTATAATAACAGGCAAAAGAAATATACGCAAGCATGCATGCAATAATAATGTACTTATTTATAAGAGAACAAGACAGTGTTTTTTCCGTATAGACTGCATATTCTTTGTTTATTTCATCCATTCGTTCAAATTCTGCACCTACTTTGTCAAAATTCAAGACGGTTAACATATTTTTCATTATATCATTAATGCTTGACATAATAAGAGTAAATTGTTCATCGCGTTTTAGTGCATCTGGACTACATGCATTAAAACTATAGACCAAAGTACCGCAAAAAATGGCACCTACTAATAACAATGGTAGACCTAGAGTCCAATCTATATATGTAACATATGCAATGGTAGCTAAGATAGTTATAATATCTGGTATAAATTCCCATCGAATCAATTCAATATGATGATGCATGATACTCGGTAGTTTAATTATTTTTGTAATTATTTCACCTACATCTACATCACTGTAATTATTCTCTTTGGTCTGAAATACATGGGTCATCATTTTTTCACGAATAAATTTATAGAGTGCAGGATGCATTTTAATATCAATGTAGTCTGAAAATATATAGATGACCTGGACCATAATCACTATGCCAATAATTATACCAATATAGAGTATTGAATCTTTTCCTTTTTTTATGGAATCATATAGTTTTCCAATATAATGTGGCATGGCCACATCTCGAATCGGAAAAAATAGTAATATTATTATATACATACCAAAAAGATATTTCTGTTCACCGATGAATTCATACAGAAGTTTTTCAAAAGTCATGCTATTACTACATGAAACATCCAGCATCCCTACTAGAAGACAAGGTTTACCCTCCATGTACTATGATGCATTCACTTGCCTCTGACTTTGTTATAATATCATTGGCTACTAACCAATTTGAAATTTCCTCTCGGTGATCTCCTTGTAACTGTATAACTACATCATCGTCTTTGGTAGTCTTGATAGTGGCTGCACAATTAAAGTGTTTACGCATTCCTTTGGCAATTCGTTTCAGATCAAGTTCCTCGTCCTTGTCTAAACCCTCAATAATTGTAATGCATTTACTTCCTAATTGGACAAGATGTAAATGAATTTTGGCCCGGGGCACTGTAAACTCTATATCTAAGTTCATTACAAGCACTATATTTGTACACATGTTGTCAACTTTTAATTACGTCTACTACGTCTACGTCTATTTCTAGTACGTCTACCTCCTTGTTTATTATATCCAGATACATTGAGATAATGAGCATTATCTGTTAGATGTGCAGGGCCCATACCATAACCTGCAGTATATGCAGTAATTACATTAGAACCACCTTTTTGACCTTGGTAAAGAGCTACTTTGCCGAGATCATTCGATGCTACATCTACTGTATAACCACGGCATGAACCACCTCTTTGTCTCTGTGTTTGTCTTTTTCTTTGTCTTTGTTTCTGTTTCCTACTACCTCCCCGTAGACAACCACAGCCACCACCTCTCTGCGGTGCATAACAATCATCCGTATACGAACGACCTTCTAATCTAGAACCACCCATAGTATCCAGTGTAGAACCATTATATGCCCAGCCCATTACTCTACTTTATGCGATTCAAAAAATTCATTGGTAGATGTTGGCTCTTGAGATATTTTAATAGCCTCCCATTTTTTAAACGCGGGTTGCCATTTTACTTCTATGCGAGTCACATTAGCACATCCACGAAGAGCAGTTGACATTTTCAATGAACGGATAAGAGCTCGGCCAAGTGATACACTATCGGAACTTGTAAGTTCCCACTGGTCGGGACCGGATGCCCGTGTAGCCATTGCAACAAGACTTTCACTAGTCTGACTAGGTGGAATAACTTGGACTGGCTCACTATATGTCTGTCTTGACTGCCATCGGAACCTTCTTTTTTTGGAATCATCAGACATTAATTCCCAGACACCTTCAGGCTTTATAGATACAATAGGAGACCACGGAGCCAGTTCTATAGAATAGCCTAATTTGTCAACATCAGCTATACAATAATGTTCTAACCACTGTTTTGCAAGAATCCAGCGTTCACTAAAACGTATGTCTAAGATACGACCTTTCCATTGACTAACATCCTCAATCCATAGTTTCCGCTCGCGTCCAGACAAGGTAGCTTCCATCACCGTTGGTTTACCCGTTTCATAGAACTGGGGGTCAAGATGAACATTAAGAACCGCTACTCGTGGAAGAGGGAACCGTTTTGATGGCTGGTCACCTGATACAAAAATACAGAGTTTCTTCTCAGGAATAATACAGAGAAGACCTGTCTTAGATCGGTCTATTGGTCGCTTCAATGCGAACCATACATTCCGTTTCAGAGATGGCAAATGCTTGCTCTGAAATGGTATGGGAATAGAAGGAGGTGATAGATTTTTTAATATACTAGCTACGTCATGTTGGGCTAAACAGGGCAGACGGAGATTATCAGACCAGACTTGGTTTTTAACATCCATCCTGACGGTTATTAGTATAATAATTGTTTAGACTTAGAAGTTAGCAAAACCGGTGGGCTCCATCCCATCAAATGCAAATACATTTCCTTCTAAAGGCCCACTGTTCTGAGCCATTTCGGGATTAAAACCACTACCAGTTGACTCAACGGTACGGCCGGTAACATCAGATACCTTTAATGTCGGAGCCACCTCGTGAAATGACTGCTCGGGTCTTCTCAGATTCTCCTTAAATTCAGCAGGGGCTTTACCATCACTAGTTACTGGCTGTTGGTTACTTGGAGGAGAAGGCCGTTGAAGAGGCTCTTTTTGCCGGAGATCTTCTTCGGACTGACCGGTTACTTCCGGGTAAGGAACAGCGGCAGGTGTTGCATCCATATCCTGTCCTTGACTAGGAGGAGGACTGGGTCTGGGACCAGGTCCGGGAGTCCGGGTCTTTACCTTCTTGGTCGAAGCCATATTAAACCATTGATATGCAAAAAATCCAACTACTACTAAAACCAAGGCTACAAGTACCCATGTTAGATCCATAGTTCTACATTGATACAAATGAAACGTTTTGATCGCTGACGCGGTGGGGGGACATTCTCTGTTGACGAGAGCGACCATTCTTTAGTGACGCCAGTTTCACTGGCAGGTCAACTAAAGAATTTACCCCCTACCCCCTTGCTTTGAGAGAATTTTATAAAATTTGACACATTCATCTTGCTGTCTATTATGTTCTAACATGGTCCAGGTTGTTGTCTTATCTGCAAATGGTGACAAAAAGACTGCAGAACTTACTTCAGTAACGGGACAGACCATAGCCAAACTATGTAAGAAAACTAAAAGCGCCGTTTTAATTGGAATATACGGCCAAGGTATTTCTATATGGGGTTGGAAAGAGGGCAAGGCCGGAACAGAGAATAAGCATGAATTACCTCCGCCATATGATACAGAACTCTTATTCGGAGATGCTATTGCTACAATCGAAGAAGGTGACTTAAGCGTGGAAGATTGGGATTCATTCTACAATGAAGTATTGGCATTTGAAGACTTAGATGATGAAATAGATGGAGACGGAGATGTAGAAGTTGAAGTTGAAGGTGAAGGTGAAGGTGAAAATGAAGATGAAGGTGAAGGTGAAGATGTAGAAGGAGAAGGTGAAGATGAAGGTGAAGGTGAAGATGTAGAAGGAGAAGGAGAAGATTTAGATGAAAACGAAGATTGCTACGATGATGGTGACGAAGCAGGTGGTGGTTCTAGAAGAAGGGCCCCACGTAAGAAAACATCTCAAACGGTTGAATATAGACGAATTGATATGGGATTAAAAGCAAAAATTAAGTTACCCGCTCCTCTTGGTAAACGGGCTCCTCGGTGGCAGACAGAGCCAGAACTTGAAGAAGAACCTTATTAGTTACAAAATTTGACACGGACTTGTCTGAATTAGAATAGTTAAAATGATCCGTGACCATATTAAAAGTCTTATTAAAAATCTTGATTTGACTGAGGCTGAACAGATTGACTTGGATAGAGGTATCTATAATGCCACTATTCAAGATGCTAAAAAACGTGGAATACGTCTTCATTGGGAGAATCCGGATTTTATTGAAATTTACAAAGCAATATCTCGCCGTACTCTTGTAAATCTACAACCGACACAATATGTAAGTAATCCTAGATTATTAGAACGATTAAAAGATGGAGAATTTCCGGCCCATCAAATTCCATTTATGACTTCGAGAGAACTCTTTCCAGAGCACTGGCAAACTTTGGCAGATGAGTTATTAAAAAGAGAAACGACCATGTTAGATGGAAATCCTGAAGAGGG
>Ga0209550_10000506_pt1 | contig 36931 bp, 28 predicted proteins | sample LauGreSuBDMM15SN_2_FD_187567 | JGI IMG/M metagenome (GOLD analysis project Ga0209550, IMG submission 187567) | Freshwater lake microbial communities from Lake Michigan, USA - Su13.BD.MM15.SN (SPAdes) (version 5) | ecosystem: Environmental > Aquatic > Freshwater > Lake | place: Lake Michigan... | reverse complement strand
GCGCCGGAACAAAAACCCAAAATCGAGGCGTGGCCGCGGAACAGTTTTTCGATCATGCCCCACGTGAACGCGGCGACGGCGGCGGCGAGCGTGGTCGTCGTGAAGGCGTTGGCCGCTACGCCGTCGGCGGCGAGCGCGCTGCCGGCGTTGAAACCATACCAGCCGACCCAGAGCATGCCGGTGCCGACCATGCAAAGCACGAGGCTGTGCGGCGCCATTTTTTCCTTACCGAAGCCAAGGCGCGGTCCGAGGATGATGCAGAGGACGAGCGCGGACCAGCCCGAGGACATGTGAACCACGGTGCCGCCGGCGAAGTCGATCGCCTTGATGACCGCGTCGCCATTCCAGACGCCGTTCATGTAACCGGTCACGCCCCAGATCATGTGGGCCAACGGGAAGTAGACGACGATCATCCAGATTGCGACGAAGAGCAGAATCGCGGAAAATTTCATGCGCTCGGCGACCGCACCGACGATCAGCGCCGGGGTGATGATCGCGAACATCATCTGATACATCGAAAACACGTTCTGGGAAATCCAGTAGGCGTAGTCGGTGTTGGGCGCGCTGGTGACGCCCTTAAGAAAAAAGTATTCGGTGCCGCCGAGGAACGGACTGTTGAAGCTCTTGCCGAAAACAAAGCTGTAGCCAAAGGCCCACCACATGAGGGTGACCAGGCCCGTGATACCGAGACATTGGGCGAGCACGGAGAGGACGTTCTTCCGGCGAACGAGGCCGCCGTAAAAAAGCGCGAGACCGGGCAGCGTCATGAAGAGCACGAGCGCGGCGCTGGTCATCATCCAGGCGTTGTGGCCGGGGCCGGCGACACCGACCAGCGGGCCTTTGACCGGGTCGACGTTGTTGACGTAGGCCTCAAGCGCGGCGAGGCGCTCTTCGGCGGTGGGCGGCGGCGGGGCCGCAGGGGCAGCAGCGGGCGTTTGGGCCCACACGGTGCCGGTGGCAAGTAGCACAGCTACCAGCCCCAGCCGGAATCGAAACATGTTTAGAAGGGATTTCATAGGCGATGCCGGCCCCATAAGCAGGCGCAATGCCATGAGCCTTTTTCATTTCGTCATGAATCAAAATTATTCTTCCAACCCCGTTTCGCCCACCAACCGGCAGCGAGCGCGAAGGGTCCGTTTCGGCCGCACCCGCCCGCCCGAGCCCGGCTCGACGCCCCGCATTCTTTCACCGCCATTCAGCTTGCACGCCCCGGCACCCGCCGCACCGTTTTGGACCTATGCCTCGAATTCCGCTCGAAGATAATTTCAACGACGTCATCAACAAGGCCCAGCGCGGCTTGAAGATTTCCGACGCTGATCTCGCCCAGCGGGCCGAAATCAGCCTACCCGAGCTCGCCGCCGTCAAGGGCGGTCAAGTCAACGAACTAGTTATCCGCCGGGTCGCGCGCCACCTGCGTCTGAGCGTAGATGCCTTGGTCGCCCTCGCCCACAAATCTTGGTATCCTGAGGCCCCGCTCTTTAAACGCGGCTTCGCGATGTTCAACACCGCCTTCGAGGACATGACGGTCAACAGCTACCTGATCTGGGACAGCGGCACCCGGGAAGCCGCCGTGTTCGACACCGGGGCCAACTGCGACGACATGATAAGTTTGATCGAAGCCGAAAAACTCCGCGTTTCCGCTATCTTTCTCACCCACACCCACGACGACCACATCGCCGACCTGCCCAAACTCGTCGCCGCGACCAAAGCAACGGTTTGGGCGAGCGAATTGGAGCCCTCCGCTGCGCCCGGCGCGCAAACCTTCAAGGAGAACGCCCACTTCCATTTCGGCGAACTGGCCGTCAAGACCCTCTACACCTTTGGTCACTCCCCCGGCATGAGCTCCTTTGTCGTCAGCGGCCTTAGTTGGCCTCTCGCCATCGTCGGCGATTCCATCTTCGCGAGTTCAATGGGCGGAAGCCCCACCCACTTTAAGGACCAGTTTGAGAACAACCGCACCAAGCTCATGACGCTTTACCGCGACACCGTCTTCGCCTGCGGCCACGGCCCCCTCACCACGCTCACGCAGGAGCGCCAGCACAACCCGTTTTTCGCCCGCTAACTCAACCCCCTCCCTTTATCATCATGTCGCAAAAAATCGCCTTCGTCGGAGTCGGTCGCATGGGGGCCAACATGGCCCGCCGCCTCAAGGATTGTAACTTCAGCGTGACCGCCGTCTACGACGCCCACGCCCCCTCCGCCGCCACCCTCGCCGCCGAGCTCGGTGCACTCCACGCCCCCTCTCTCGCGGCGGTCACCGCCGCCGCCGACGTGATCATCACGGTCGTCACCGATGATGCTTCCCAGCTCGCCGTCTTCGGCGAAACCGGCGACTCCCTGCTCCTCGGCGCGCAAGGCAAGATTTTCATCAACTGCGCCACCCTCACGCCCAAGATTCACGTCGAGATCGAGCGCCGCGCCCTCGCCGCCGGCGCTTCCAGCCTCGAAGGCTGCATGGCCTCGTCGATCCCCCAAGCCCGCAACGGCACGCTTTACCTCATGTGCGCCGGCGAAAAAGCCGTCTTTGATCGCGTGCTCCCCATCCTCGAAAAACTCAGCACCGCCCTCCGCTACATTGGCGCCACCGGCCAAGCCGCGCAGGTCAAGGCCCTCGTCAACATGGTCATGAACATCAACACCGCCGGTCTCGCCGAAGGCCTCGGCCTTGGTGCCGCCCTCGGGCTCGATCTCACGATGCTCCGCGAAGTGTTTTCCCAAACCGGCGCCAACTCCCAAGTCCTCAAGACCGACGGCGAGGACATGCAAAACCGCGATCATTCCTGTTATTTCTCCGGCGCCCACGCCGCCAAAGACTCCACCATCGCTTGGGTCCTCGGGGCCGAAACCGGCCTGCCGATGCCGCTCGCCGCCGCCACCAAACTCCAATTCGACCGCATGAACGCCCTCGGCCTCGGCGCCCTCGACAAGAGCGGCGTCGCCGAGCTCACCTTCAAAGGCCGCCACGCCTGACGCAGAATTTTCGAATTTTAATTCAGGATTTTCGCTTTCTAGAAAATCACCGCCGCCCCCCGCGCCTCCTCCGAAATTCCGAAATCGAAAACCGAACCTCAAAAATCAAAAATCCCATGCCCATCGCCCACATCGCCAACCTCTGGTCCCTCGTCGGTCATCCTTCACCGGCCAAAGAGTGGTCGCTCGAAAAGAAGATTAAGGCCATCGCCGCCGCCGGCTTCGACGGCATCACCACCCGCGTCACCCCCGAACACCGTCGCCTCGCGGAGAAACACGGGCTCCGCCACATCCTCGGATTCATCTCCACCGACGACCCCACCGAGTTTGCCGACCGCCTCCGCGAGCAAAAGGAAGCCGGTGCCGTCCACATCAACGTCCAACTCGACAATCACGACACCCCACCCGCCCTCGCCACCAAACACTGGCTCGCCCTCGACCGCGCCGCCGAGAAAATCGGGGGTATCTTTCCCGCTCTTGAAGTTCACCGCGATTGCTGCACCGAGACGCCCGAAAAGACCTACGAGATCGCCGAGCGCTACCACCGCGCGACCGGCCGCCTCATCCGGATGAATTTTGATTTCTCCCACATCGCCAGCGTCAAACACCTGCATCCCGGCAACTACATCGAGCGACTCCTCGATCACCCCGAACTCGTCCAACACAGCGAGCAAGCCCACTTCCGCCCTTTCAACGGCCATCACTGCCAGGTCCCCGTCACCCATCGCGGCGCGCTCACACCCGAGGTAAAAAGCTACTTGGTCTTCGTCGAAGCCTTCATGGCGCTATGGAAAAAGGCTCCGTCGAACAAGAACCGGACCCTCTTTGCCTGCCCCGAGATGGGGCCGTATTCTCCCGGCGGCGGCGGTTACAACATTACGGGCCTGCCCCCGGCATGGCCCGACGCCGCCGTCCTCCGTGCCGAACTCCAAAAAGCCTGGACCCGCGCGAAGTAGGGCGCGGTCTCCGACCCGCCCGCCGCGCCGTGGCACGGGCGTCCCGCCCCTGTTTCGAAAGTAAAGGATTTCCCGTTTCCCCTCCCCAGTGAAACTAAACACGGCAGTTGAACCACGGATGGACACGGATCTCAAACAGATGGGAGCAGCGAACGACTGATACCAATGGCTGTTGATTTTTCGACTGCGGGTTCCGAGGTGGCACGGGCATCTTGCCCGTGGGTTTGAGTATGAAACTCAGCAGCTATTGGCATCACCGTGGCCGACACCGGGATCGGCCTGCCGGCGGACACGATCGCCGGTCGGTTTAAGCCCTTCAGTCAGATCAACACCCCGACGCACCGCCCCCGTGCTAGCACCGGACTCGGCTTGGTCATCTTCAGACGCCTCTGCGAACTGATGGGCGGCACAATTTCCGTCGAAACTCGCCTCGGCGAAGGCGCCACCTTCCGGTTCTCGGTGCTTTTCGAGAACTCCCGGGGCGACCTCGCCGATCCATTCGCCCCGAAGCCAAAAGCCTGAGGCTCCGTCGGTCGAAACGTCGGTCGAAAATTTGGAGGCGCGGGCCGGAATCGAACCGGCGCATAGAGCTTTTGCAGAGCTCGGCCTTACCACTTGGCAACCGCGCCAAACTTTCAAGAACGCGGAACGTGTAGGGATATTTCCCGTCCCGCAAGGCCGGAAATGAAATCGCGCATTCCCATGCTTGCCGCCCGCTTCCCTTCACCGCAAACCCAACTCCTCCGCATGCCCACCACCGTTTTCACCATCGCCAATCAAAAAGGCGGCGTCGGCAAGACCACGACCGCCGTCAACCTCGCCGCCGCTCTCGCCGAGCAAAAAATCCACACGCTCTTGATCGATCTCGATCCCCAAGCCAACGCCACCAGTGCCATCGGCGTCGAAAAACAAGAGGGCCGCAGCCTCTACGGTCCGCTCCGCGGCGAGGGCAATGCCTTCGAAATGATCACGCCCACCTCCATCGATCATCTCGCCCTCATTCCCAGCGAGGAGGATCTTGCGGCCGCCGAGATCGAACTCGCTTCGACGGAAAACTACCTTCTCCGCCTCAAAGCCGTCCTCGCGCCCATCCGCGCCAGCCAAGGCTACCGCGCCATCATCATCGACTGCCCGCCCGCTCTCGGGATGCTCTCTATGAACAGCCTCGCCGCGGCCGACTACCTTTTAATCACTCTCCAGTGCGAATACTTGGCCCTCGAAGGCCTCGGCCAAATTCTACGCAACGTCGACCGCCTCAAGGCCGCCCACATCAACGACGACCTCCAACTCGGCGGCGTCGTCATGACCATGTTCGATCTGCGCACCAAACTCTCCCGCCAAGTCGTGGACGAGGTGAAAAAACATCTGCCGGATAAAATTTTCAAGAGCGTCATCCCCCGCACCGTCCGGCTAAGCGAAGCTCCCAGCTTCGGCAAAACCATCTTTGCCTACGACCGCTCGAGCCCCGGTGCCGCCGCCTACAAAAATCTCGCCGACGAGGTGATCGCGCGCTTCGGCTTGGCCCAAAAGTAGCGCGCTCCCGCGCTCACGGAATTTTGCGCCGCGGCTTGCACCGATTCGCGGCCCACTACCCATTCCACGACTCCTTTCCCCGTGTTTTCCGCTTCCGCCAAATATTATCAATCCTTCCTCATCGGCCTTCAGAGCAATCTCGTCTACCGGCTCAACTTCGCCGTACGGGGCTTTTTTTCGCTCTTTCACCTCGCGGTCGTGTTCATCCTCTGGGGCGCCGCCTACGCCGGCACGCCCCACATCGGCGGCTTCAGCTTCGAGCAAACGCTCACCTATTTTCTGGTGATGCTGGTCATGCAATTCTTCGTCGGAGCCTTTAACGAAGACTACCAGATCAGCGAAGAAATCCGCAGCGGCCTCATCAACCAGTTCATCTTAAAACCGATCAACTATTTCTCCTACCGCTTCAGCATTTTCGTCGCCGCCCGCCTCGTCAGCGGCGCGCTCATTCTGATCCCGCTGTGCGTCGCCCTGCCCTTTTTACATTCTTACCTCACGTTACCCACCGACCCTTGGCGCTACGGCCTCGTGATTCCCGCGATGCTGCTTTCGGCCTTTATCCAATTCAGCATCGCCTACTGTTTCGGCATGTTAACCTTCTGGTTTCTTGAGATTCAGGGCTTCGTGATACTATCCATGGCCATCGAGTCGCTCTTGGGCGGGCAGATGTTTCCCCTCGACCTGCTGCCCGCCTGGATGCTCGAAATCGCGAAACTTCTCCCGTTCTACTACCAGACTTATTTCCCCACTGCGATCCTCACAGGTCGCATCGATCTCGCCGCGACGTATCAGGGCTTCGCTATTCAGATTTTTTGGGCCGTCGCCCTGCTCGGTCTCAACACCGTTCTCTGGCGCCGCGGGCTCCGCCGTCACACCGCCGTCGGCGGCTGAGGAGATTTTTGATTTTGGGTTCTCGATTTTCGATTTCCAAACCACCGTCGCCATCGCATCCGCGCCTCTTCTGCGAATCGAAAATCAAGAATCCAAAATCGAAAATCACCGTCCCGATGCCCAACTATTTCCAAATCTGGCTCGCGAGCGCCCGCTACTCGATCACGCGGACGCTGATGTTTCGTTTCGATTTTTTTCTTTGGGCCACCGTGGAGCTCTTATGGATGGCCGTGAATCTGTTGCTCATCGCCGTCATTTATGAGCACACCGACTCCATCGCCGGCTGGAGCAAATACCAGATGCTGCTCCTCGTCGGCACGTCGCTGCTCATCCAACGGTTTCTCATGGGATTTTTCTGGAGCAGTCTTTTCGAGATGGGCCGCAACATTAAGAGCGGCGCCTTCGATTTCTTTTTGGCGCAGCCCGGCAATATCCTGTTCATGGCTTCGACGCGCAAACTCGACCTCGACGGTCTGCTCAACTCCTTCGTGGCGATGGGCGTCATCGCCTACTCCGCCAATCAACTCGGCCTCCAGCCCAGTGCCCTCGACCTGTTGCTCTACGCTGCGATGATCTTTTGCGGCCTTATCATCCACTACAGCATGCTCGTCATCACGATCTCCCTAGCCTTCTGGCTGACGAGCGCGCAAGGAATCGAAGGCAGTTACTTCACTCTTTCGGAGTTTTCCCGGCTGCCGCGCGCCGCGTTCAAGGGGGTGGCCAGCGTCGTCTTCGTCTGGCTGTTGCCCGTCGTGGTCGTAAGCAACGCTCCCGCCGAAATCCTGCTCCGCGGCTTCCAACCCAACTGGGTGCTCGCCCTTCTCGCCGCCACCATCGCCTGGTTTGTGGCGGCGTTGATCATCTTTCACCGTGGCCTCCGCCGCTACGCCAGCGCCAGCTCCTGATGCCCTCGCCCCTGAATCAACTGCAGCAGCGCCTCGGCTACACGTTCCGCAATTCCGAACTGCTGCTCCGGGCCGTCACGCACCAGTCGTTTCTCCAAGGCAATCCGCACGTCACCGAAAGCAATCAGCGCCTTGAATTCCTCGGCGACGCCGTCCTCCAGTTGGTGCTCACCGAAACGCTCTTCGCCCACTACCCCCACGAGCGCGAAGGGGACCTCAGCCGCCGCCGAGCCGCCCTCGCCAAGGGTTCGTTTCTCGCCCAGCTCGGGCGCGACCTAGGTCTCGACGCCTGCCTGCGCTTGGGCATCAGCGAGCAAAACACCGGGGGCCAGACCCGCGCATCTAGCCTCGCGGACGCGTGCGAAGCTCTGTTCGGCGCGATCTATCTCGACAGTGATTGGCCCACCACCCGTCGCGTGATGCTGGCGATCATCGGCGATCTCAACGCCCGCCTCGGCTCTGTCGGCGATCTGCACAACCCCAAGGGGCGTCTGCAGGAGTTGGTTCAACCCAAACACGGCAACAACGCCGTCCGCTACGAAGTCGTCCGCACCGAGGGCCACGACCACGAGCGCCGCTATCTCGTCGAGGTCTATTTCAAGGACAAGCCTCTGGGCCAAGGCACCGGCAACTCGAAAAAACTCGCCGAAGAAGCCGCCGCCCGCATCGCGCTCGAAACCCTCAAGTCGCAGCCTCCCGTCTAGTTTTACCGACAGGCCATCCGCGCTCCCGCCGCGGCTCGGCCCGCCCCCGCCATGTCCGCCCCTGCACCTGCCTTTCCTCCTCAACGCCTCACCGGCATCTGCCCCGCGGCCCGCGGCGCCGTTTTGGCCGAGTTGGTCCGCGCCCATCCGTCCTCCGTCTGGCTCGTCATCGCCGACGAACCCAAACTCACCGAGCAACTCGCGGAAGACATCGCGTTCTTCCACGCTGCCGCCGGCACGTCGACGCCGCTCACGGTTCTCGTCTTCCCCGAGTCCCAGCCCGACACCCGCGATATGCGCGAGGCCTTCGCCGCCTCGAGCGACCGCCTCACCGTGCTGTCGAAACTTCGCGCTCTCCGCCCGCTCGCCGGCCATCAACCGTCGGCTGTCAGTTCTCAACTCCTCGTTCTTTCGACCCCCGCCGCGCTGCTCCAAAACGTCCCCGCCCTCGAGGCCTTCGCCGCCCGCGAGCTCACCCTTACCCGCGGCACCACCCTTTCGTTCGCCGGTCTGCTCGAACAGCTCAGCGCCCTCGACTACGATTCCGAAGCCGTCTGCGAATCTCCCGGCCACTATGCGATTCGCGGCGGCATCATCGACGTCTACCCCGTCACCGCGACGCAGCCCTACCGGCTCGATTTCTTCGGCGACGAACTTGAAGAGATCCGGGCCTTCGACCCCGTCACGCAACGTTCCGGCGAGTCCATCGCGCACATCACCCTCTCCGCCTCGCCGCGCATCAAACTCGCTCCTGCCCAAGCCGGCCTCGCCGACTACCTCCCGCCCACCGCCCACCTCGTCCTCATCGAGCCCGCCCTGCTCGAGACGTCGTTCAGCACGTTCGCCCGCGAGGGCTTCGACGGCTTCACGCCGCTCGCCGCCCGTTGCACCGCCCACTTCGCCTTGAGCGATCTTGACGAGGCCACCTCGTTGCTCGCCACGCCCGCAACTGAACTCACTTGGGATACCGAGAGCCTCGCCCATCACCGCACTTACCCCGACGACTCCCTCGTCGCGCAAGAGCGCCTGCAGGTCGAGGTCGACGCCCGCAGCCGCTTCCTCCGCCAGGTCGCCGCCTGGCGCAAGGCCCGCTATGCCGTCGCCGTCGTCGCCGCCAAGGAGGGCGAAGAGCAACGCATCCGCGAGATCATCGCCGAGGATCCGTCGCTCAAAATCCTCAAACCGATCTTTCTCCGCGGCGCGCTCAACGAGGGCTTCAAAGTCGCTTTCGGCCCCGCCCGCCCCGCGCTCCACTGGACCGAATTCGGCGCCAGTCCCGCCGGTCTCGTGCTCGTCACCGAGACCGAGATCTTCGGTCGGCAACGCGCCCGCCGCACCACCGGCATCGTTCGCGCCTCCGCCCAGCGCGCCCAAGTCGACCAACTGCTCGATTTCTCCGAACTCGTCGAAGGCGACTTCGTGGTCCATCTCCAGCACGGGATCGCCCTTTACCGCGGCCTGTCCAAACTCGATACCGCGCAGGGCATCCGGGAAGTCATCACCCTCGAGTTCGACGACCATGTCACGCTTCACGTTCCGCTCCAGGAATCCCATCTGATCAGCCGCTATGTTGGCCTCAGCAAGACCAAGCCCCAACTCGGCCGCATCGGCTCCGGGCGCTGGGAGAAAGCCCGCCAAGCCGCCGAACGATCGACCATCGATCTCGCCGCCGAGTTGCTCCGCATCCATGCCGAGCGCGAGGCCCAACCCGGTTTCGCCTGCCCGCCCGACACCGCTTGGCAGCGAGAGTTCGAGGGTTCGTTCGCTTACACCGAGACGCGCGACCAGCTCAAAGCCATCGCCGACACCAAAGCCGACATGGAGAAAACCCGGCCCATGGATCGCCTCATCTGCGGTGACGTCGGTTTCGGGAAAACCGAGGTCGCCATCCGCGCCGCCTTCAAATCCGTTCAAAGCGGTCGCCAAGTCGCGTTGCTCGTCCCGACCACCGTCCTCGCCCAGCAGCATCTCAACACCTTCCGCGAGCGCATGGCCGGCTACCCCATCGCCGTCGAGATGGTCAGCCGTTTCCGCACCCGGGCGGAGCAGAAAAAAATTCTGGAGGCCGCCGCCGCCGGCCAAGTTGATATCCTCATCGGCACGCACCGCCTCCTCCAGGCCGACGTCAAATTTCGCGAACTCGGGCTCGTCATCATCGACGAGGAGCAACGCTTCGGCGTGAAACACAAAGAAGCCTTCAAGCGGATGCGAGCCACCGTCGATGTGCTCGCCATGAGCGCGACGCCGATCCCCCGCACGCTCTACATGGCGCTCACTGGGGCCCGCGACCTCAGCGTCATCGAGACCGCACCCACCAACCGCCACCCCATTCAGACCATGGTCAAAACCTACGACGAGCAACTGGTGGTCGACGCCATCCGCCACGAAGTGCGGCGCGGCGGCCAAGTTTTTTATCTGCACAACCGGATCATGACGATCGAGCTCGTCGCCGCGCGCCTTCGCCAACTGCTGCCCGAACTCACAATCGGCGTGGGCCACGGTCAGATGGAAGCCGACGAACTCGAACACATCATGACCGATTTCGTTGCCACCAAGTATCAGGTTCTCATCTGCACCACGATTATCGAGAGCGGCCTCGATATCCCCAACTGCAATACGATCATCATCGAGGGCGCCGACCGTTTCGGCCTCTCCCAGCTCTATCAACTCCGAGGCCGCGTCGGCCGTTTCAAGCACCAGGCCTACGCTTACCTGCTCCTCCACCGTCACACCAAGCTCCTCGAGATCGCCCGCGAGCGCCTCGGCGCGATGCGCCAGCACAACCAGCTCGGCGCCGGCTTCCGCATCGCCATGCGCGACCTCGAACTCCGCGGCGCCGGCAACCTCCTCGGCTCAGAGCAAAGCGGCCACATCGTCGGCGTGGGCTTCGAACTTTACTGCCAGTTGCTCCGCCAATCCGTCGCCCGGCTCAAAGGCGACAAGACCGCCGCCGCCATCCGTGCTAGCGTAAAGCTCGACTTCGTCTTCGTCGGCGACGGCACCCCCCGGGACGCCCAAAGCCGCGGCCGCCACGTCGATAGCTACACGGCGATTCGCGATGCCGAAGACGCCGCCAACGAAGGTCCCGCCGTCGAGCCTATCCAAGCCCGGATTCCGGCCGCCTATGTCAGCGAAACCCGTTTACGCATCGACTTTTACCGCAAACTCGCCCTCGCCGATACCCTCGTAACCCTCAAGCAGGTGGAAGCCGACCTCCGCGACCGTTTCGGCAAATTTGGCGACGAGGTCAGGGCCTTGCTTCTGATCACCGAGATCCGAATTCGGGCGGAACAAAAAGGCATCCTTTCCGTCGAAACCGAATCGACGCGTCTGAAGTGTCGGCGTCAGAGCAGCCAGCGCGACGACTGGGTGATGCACGGCACCCGGTTTCCACGGTTGACCGCTCCGAAGCCACTTCTACGTTTGAAAGAAGTAATCATATTTTTGAATAACCTGCCGACCCCATGACCCTCTCTCGACGTCTCGCCTTCATCGGTTGCGCACTCGCCTCGCTCTCCTCCGCCCTAGCCCAAGACGACGGCTTGAACATGCGTTTCGCCAACGGCATCGCCGCGATCGCCGAGCAAAAAGTCATCACCGTCGACGACATCCGCCGCGAGATCGCCCCGCTCATTCCCCAAATCCAGCGCGACGCCCGCAACGAGAAAGAGTTCAACGAGAAACTCGAATCCCTCCAAGACCAAGTCATCCAAGACCTCATCGACAAGGTTTTGATCGTTAAAGAATTTCGGAAGGCCAAAGACGAAAAAGAGGTCCGCCGCATTCCCGAGAGCTACATCGACAATCGCATCGCCGATATCTTGACCGAGCAGTTCGACAACGATCGCTCCAAGTTCCTCGCCTACCTCCGCGGCAAAGGCGTCACCCTGCGGGAATACCGCTCGGAAATCGAAGAGGACATCATCTATCACTACATGCAGCAGCAGCAGCGGAAGTCGCAAAGCGTGGTCAGCCCCGTGCGCATCGAGATGTTCTACCGCGAAAACAAAGACCGCTTTTTCCAAGAGGACAGCGTCCACCTCCGCCTCATCCAGCTCTCCCGGGTCGACGATACGACCGACGCCGGCCTCCGGGCCAAGGCCGACGAGCTCATCGCCAAATTCCGCGCCGGCTCCAAATTTGAGGAGCTTGCCCGCGAATACAGTCAAGACTCCCGCCGCGCCAAGGGCGGCGATTGGGGCTGGCAAAAACGCTCGGACCTCAAAGAGGAATTTGCCAAGCCCCTCTTTGATCTCAAGGCCGGTGAAATCACGGCGGCCGTCATTCTTCCCGAGGGCTGCTTCATTCTCTTCGCCGAAGAGCGCAAGTTTGCCGGTAACCAAGCCATCGACGAGGTTCGCGACCAGATTGAGCGTCTCCTCGTGTCCCAGATGGCCCGCACCAGCCAAGAGCGCTGGCTCGAGCGCCTCCGCCGTAACGGCTACGTGAAGCACTACTGAGTCCGGCCCGCGCCCGCCTTCGCGCGGGCCAACCACGCCGGCCAGTTCCGCCTTTTCACGCCGGGAAGTTAACCGCAACTTTCCGTCGTGCCGCCCTCCCGGTTATCCCGCCTCTACCCGCTACGCGGCCTGCCCCGCCAAGGCCAGCTCTGGTCCTGGATTTCCTTCGATGTCGCGAACCAGTCGTTCACGCTCATCATCAATACGCTGCTGTTCTCGATCTTTTTTCAAAAGGTCGTGGTCCGCGATCCGGCGAGAGATGACCTGATCTGGACGCTCACCTACGCCGCGAGCATGGTGCTCGTCGTCATCGTGTCGCCCTTTGCCGGAGCCCTCGCCGACGCCCGCGCGTGGAAAAAAGCCGGCCTACTGATCACCGGCTTCACCTGCGCCGCTTTCACCTGCGCTCTCGCTCTTATCCAGCCCGGCCAGATCGCCCTAGCCATTGCCCTCTACATCCCCGCGAACTTCATGTTTTCCCTCGGCGAAAACTTCCTCGCCTCCTTCATGCCCGAGCTTTCCGCGCGTGAACACTTCGGCCGGGTCTCCGCGTTCTCCTGGGCCTGCGCCTACTCCGCCGCCTTGCTCCTGCTGGTCGTCACCGCCGCCCTCATGATCGGCCTCAAATTAGAATCGCCCGACCAGTGGCGCCCAATCTTCGTCTTCGCCGGCCTCTGGTTCTTCGCGCTGTCGCTGCCCACGCTCCTCGGACTCCACGAACGTCCCGCCCCCGCCGGCGCGCCCGCGCACCGGCTCTTTACCGACACCTTCCGCCAGCTCAAAAGCACCATCGGCCAAGCCGCCAAATTCCGCGATCTCGCCGTGCTCCTCGGCGCATCTCTACTTTACGGCACCGGCATGACGGTGATCGTGATGTTTGCCTCGATTCTCGCCGCCGAGTTCGGCTTCAACGAGGTCCAACTTGTTCTGTTCGTCGCCGTCATCACCGTATCCGGCGTGATCGGAACGCTCATCCCGGCGTTTTTCCAAGACCGCTTCGGCCACAAGCGCATGACAGTCGTGCTCCTCTCGGTTTGGATTTTCGCCGCCTTCGGCTTCGCCTTGTTTTCGTGGCTCCGCACGCAATCCGCCGATCCCGCCGCCTACCCCCGCTGGCCGCTTTGGATCGTGGGCAACTTCATCGGCTTCGGCCTCGGCTCGCTCGGGGCCGCCAACCGCGCGTTTTTCTGCTACCTCACTCCGGCCAGCCGCTCCGCCGAGTTTTTTGGGCTCTGGGGTCTCGTCTTCAAGTCTGCCGCCGTTCTCACCATCCCCTTCGGCTTGGCCAAGGACATCCTCGGCACGACCGCCGCACTGCTCGTGCTGGCCGGCTTTCTCGTCGCCGGATTGATCGTCACCTGCTGCATCGACGAACGCCGCGGTCTCGCGGCCGCCCAAGCTGCCGACGCTCCCGCGACCACCTCCTGAGCCTCAGGCCTTCGGCGCGATCCTCTCCGGCGGATTTTTTGCGTTCGGGCAGGAATCGACCCAGCGCGTCGCCGGCGGTCGCGCCCACTCCACGGCGTTGGCCAGCACCCGCCGCACGTTCGCATCAAAATACGTCGGATACGTTTCGTGCCCTGGCCGGAAATAAAATATTTTTCCGTTACCCCGCGTGTAGCAGCACCCGCTGCGAAACACTTCACCGCCCTCGAACCACGAGATAAACACCTGCTCCTCCGGCGGCGGCACCCCAAACGGCTCGCCATACATTTCCTCCCGCGGCAGTTCAAAATACGGCCCTATGCCCTGCGCGATGGGATGCCCGGGATTACAGACCCAGAGACGCTCTTTCTCGTCCGCCTCGCGCCACGTCAACGAGCACGTCGTGCCCATCAGCCGTTTGAAAATCTTCGAGAAGTGCCCCGAATGCAGCACGATCAGGCCCATACCCTCCAGCACGCGTTTCTGCACGCGTGCCACAACTTCGTCACTCACCTCGCCATGCGCCTTGTGCCCCCACCACGTCAGCACATCGGTCTCCGCCAGCCGCGCCTCGGACAAACCGTGCTCCGCTTCCTGCAACGTCGCCGTGCTCACTTCGGCCGTCGGCAGCAACTCCCGCAAACCAGCCGCGATCACCGTGTGCATGCCCTGGGGATACACCGCCGCGACCTTGGCGTTGCTGTGCTCGTGCACGTTCTCGCCCCAGACGACTACCCGCAACGTTGATGAAGCCATGCCGAGAACAGGAATTGCCACCTCCGCTCCATCAACCAGAAACCTGCGTAACCCGATGAGCGATCCTGTCCCGACCCCCTTCCCGGAGAATCGTCTGCAAGCGACGGCGCTCGGCGAACGCCCGCAGGAACGGCTCCAAAAATTCGGAGCCGCCGCTCTCGGCGACGCCGAACTGCTCGCGATGCTCCTGCGCAGCGGCACCCGCGGCCAAGATGTCCTCACCCTCGCCCAGCGCCTCGTCGCGGACGCGGGCTCCCTCGCCGGTCTCATCGGCTGGTCCGCCGCCGACTTCCGCAAATTCAAAGGCATCGGCCCAGTCAAAGCCCTGCAACTCGTCACCGTCATCGAAGTTGCCCGCCGGGTGTTGGGCCAACAGACCGGTGAAACTCCGCTGCTCACCCGCGCCGAACTGATCGTCGCCTACATGCAACCCATCGTCGCCGGGCTCGAAGTGGAGAAATTCTGGATTCTTTGCCTCAACCGCCGCAACCGGCTCATCCGCCGCGAAGAAATCACCTCCGGCACCGCCAACAGCACCCTCGCCCACCCGCGCGAGGTGTTCCGCGCCGCGATGCGCGAATCCGCCAGCGCCGTCATCTGCGTCCACAACCACCCCAGCGGCGACCCGTCCCCCAGCGCGCCCGATATCGCGATGACCCGCCAGATTCACGCCGCTTCCAAGGCCGTCGATATCCCGCTCATCGACCACATCATCATGGGCCGCCCCGCCGCCGACCCCGCCGGCCTCGGCCACTACAGCTTCGCCAACGCCGGGCTCATTTGAAGCAAGGCAGGGCGCACAACCCAAACGAACCTTTTCCGCGTAGGGGCGCCGCTTGCCGGCATCCGCCTCAGCCTCGCTCACCGCCCCCACCGCGACTCGTTGCTGGGAAAGATGGTGGTAGGACTCGGATTCGAACCGAGGAAGGCGTAAGCCGGCGGATTTACAGTCCGCCCTCGTTGGCCACTTGAGTATCCTACCCCAAAAATGAAGGGTGAACGTCTCGGCTCGCCCCGCGGAGTTCAAGATATTTTTCCGACCAATCTTGAACGCTTCCCGGCGGACGTTCCCGTTCCCTCAACCACGCGACAGCTTGTATTCCACCGCGTCGCGCAAGGCTTCCCAGCTGGCGTCGATGATGTTGTCGCTCACACCAACCGTGCCCCAGACCGCCTTGCCGTCGCCGCTCTCGATCAGCACCCGCGTGCGCGAATTCGTCCCCGCGCCGCTTTCCAAAATGCGCACTTTGTAGTCCCGCAACACCAACGCCTTCAGCTGCGGATACGTCTTCTCCAGCGCCAGCCGCAGCGCCTTGTCGAGCGCCCCCACCGGGCCGGTGCATTCCGCCACCGTGTGCACCGACTCACCGGCGACTTTCACCTTTACCGTCGCCTCCGACCACAGCTCCTCGCCGTGCCGCTCCATGATGACGCGGTAAGTCTCCACTTCGAAAAACGTCTTTCGCTCGCCCAGCGCCGCCGAGATCAACAATCGGAACGAAGCATCCGCCGCCTCGTATTCGTAGCCCCGAAACTCTCTCTCTTTCAGTTGTTCGATCAAGGCCTTCATCTCCGGCCGCTTCTCATCAAGTTCGAGCCCAAGTTCCTTCGCCTTCAACGCGAGACTGCTCCGTCCCGCCATGTCCGACACCAGCACGCGCGTGCGGTTGCCCACCAGCGCCGGGTCGATGTGCTCGTAACTCCGCGCCACCTTCTGCGCCGCGTTGGCGTGCAGCCCGCCTTTGTGGGCAAACGCCGACAATCCGACAAACGGCGCCTTCGGGTCCGGGCGCAGATTCGCCAGCTCGTCAAAAAAGAGCGAGAGATCGCGCAGCTGCGCCAGATTCGCCGCGCACCTCGCCGTGCAGTCCATCTTGAGAAACAAATTGGCCAGCACCGTCGTGAGGTTGGCGTTACCCACCCGTTCGCCGTAGCCGTTCGCTGTGCCTTGCACGAGGGTCGCGCCCGCCGTCACGCCCGCGAGGGTCAGAGCGACACCGAGGCCGCTGTCATTGTGGCAATGCACCCCGATCTTTTCCGCGCCGAACTCACGCACCGCATGGCCCACGATGGTCTTGAATTCATCGACCAGCGTTCCGCCGTTCGTGTCACAGAGCGAAAGATTGCTCGCACCGCCGCGCACCGCCGCCGCCAGCGTGCGGATCGCATACTCGGGATCGGACTTGTAGCCGTCGAAAAAGTGTTCCGCGTCGTAGATCACCTCACGACCTTGCGCGACGAGGTAGCGCGTCGAGTCTTCGATCATCGCGAGGTTTTCTTCGAGCGTGGTCCGGAGGATCTCGGTCACGTGGAGCGTCCACGTTTTCCCGACGATCGTTATCACCGGCATTCCGCTGTCGAGGAGGGTGCGCAGTTGCGGATCTTCGTCGGCCTTCGCGCCCGCGCGCCGGGTCGAACCAAACGCCGCCAGCCGCGCGTGCTTTAACTTCAAGTGCTTCGCCTCGGCAAAAAACGTGATATCGCGCGGATTGGAGCCCGGGAACCCGCCCTCAATGTAGTCCACGCCAAACTGGTCGAGCCGCTCGGTAATGCGCAGCTTGTCGGCGACCGAGAAGCTGATCCCTTCACCCTGCGTGCCATCACGCAGCGTGGTATCGTAGATTTTGACGGCGGTGCTCATGGAAGCCCGCCACGTTGCGAGTCGCGCCCACCCTGGCAAGGGAGCTTTTGCCGACTTGGGTGCACCGGTAAATTCCCGCACCTCACCGCCCTCCGGACAGCAACAGATTCAGGCTTCTCTCGTCTTACTTTACCGCCCTAAGGTTCGGAACGTTGTCTCACCCCCTTATGACCATCCCAAAAATTTCCCTTCTCGTTGTCGCTGCCTTGGCGTTGCCCGCGTTGATCCACGCCGCCCCTCCGCTCGTCCAGGAGGTCACGGCCGATACCGGTCAAAATCAACCCGCTAAACAACCTGAAAGCGCGGACAAGCCCGCCGCGAAGAAGGCCCCAGCCGACAAACAACCGCCAAAAATCTACGACGCGCCACACGCCTTTAATGCCGAACCCGGCCCAGCAACCAACCGTCGCCCGCAAGTCGTCGCGCCTCCGGCCAAAAGCGAACGCATCGTGCTCATCGGAAACGGTCTCGCTGAGCGCGATGTCTATTATCACCGCATCGAAACCGAACTCGCCCTCCGCTACCCTGAACACGCGTTGTTCTTCCGCAACCTGGGTCACGTGGGCGACACCCCCGGGTTTCGGCCGCATCCATCACGCTCTTCCCAGTGGGCGTTTCCCGGTGCCGAAAAATTCCACCCCGGACTCAAAATCCACCGGGGAGAGGGTTTCTTCCCGACCCCCGACCAATGGCTCACGCACCTCAAAGCCGACACCCTCGTCGCCTTTTTCGGTTACAACGAATCGTTCGACGGACCGGCCAAAGTCGCCAATTTCGAAGCCGAGCTGGAAGCCTGGGTGCAGCACACGTTGAGCAAAGCCTACAACGGCCAAGCGGCGCCCCGCGTCGTGCTCGTGTCGCCGATCGCCTACGAAAACCAATCCGCCAAGCGGGACCTGCCCGACGGGGTTAAGGAGAACCTCAACCTCGCGCTTTACACCAAGGCCATTCGCTCCGTCGCGCAAAAACACGGCCTCACCTTCATCGATCTCTTCAACCCGATGCTGGCGCTCTACAAGGACACCCGCGAGCCGCTCACCACGGGCGGCTTCATCCCCAACGACGAGGGCTATAAACACGTCGCCAAGTTTCTTGCGACCGGCCTTTACGGCGAGCAACCGCGCGTGTCGAAAGCCGATTCCGCGCTCGTGCAACGGGCGGTGACGCAGAAAGACTACTTTTGGAACAACGACTACAACCTCGTGAACGGCGTCCATGCCTACGGCCGGCGTTACGGCCCCTACGGCCCGCAGAATTATCCCGACGAGGTCAAAAAAACCCGCGAGATGACCGCGTTGCGCGACCGCGCCATCCACGATATCGCCGCGGGGCGTAAGCACGACCTCGTCGTCGACGACAACACCACGCACGTCCTGCCGCCCGTGCCCACGAATTACGCGCCGAGCATCAAAAACGGCACCACCCAAATCCTCCCGGCCGACGAGGGCGCCGCCGCACTCACCGTTCCTCCGGGTTACAAGGTCCAGCTTTTCGCGAGCGAAAAGGAATTCCCCAATCTCGCCAACCCGATGCAACTGTCGTTCGACAACCGGGGCCGTCTTTGGGTCGCGGCGATGCCGGCCTATCCCGCCTATCGCCCCGGCGACGCCCTGCCGAACGACAAGCTCTTGATCTACGAAGACACCGATGGCGACGGGAAAGCCGACAAAGAAACGGTCTTTGCCGATAATCTCTATCTGCCCATCGGTTTCGAATTCGCCCCCGAAGGAGTCTACCTCTCCCAAGAGCCAAATCTCGTCCTCCTCCGCGATACCGACGGCGATGACAAAGCCGACCGCCAGGAGATCATCCTCGGCGGTTTCGATACGCATGACACGCACCATGCCATTAGCGCCTACACCGCCGATCCCAGCGGTGCGTTCATGCTCTGCGAGGGCGTATTTCTGCACAGCAATGTCGAGACGCCTTACGGCCCCGTGCGCTGCGTCGACGGCGGCTTCTTCCGCTACAGCCCGCAGCGCGGGATGCTCGAGCGCACCATTCAGATGAACATCCCCAACCCTTGGGGATACGTCTTCGATCGATGGGGGCAGGATTTCTTCCTCTTCACCTCAGGCACGACGATGAACTGGGCCCTGCCCATGCAGGTAAAGCCTACCTTCGGGAGCAAGACTCCGGCGACCATCGACCTCATTCCCGCCGCCGAAAAAGTGCGGCCCACCTCCGGACTCGAGATCATCTCCTCCCGCCATTTCCCCGACGAGGTCCAAGGCGACATCATCCTCGGCAACGCGATCGGCTTCCTCGGCATCAAACAACACCAGATCGAGGATGACGGCACTGGTTGGAAGACCACGTTCCGTCACGACTTGCTCACCAGCACCGACCGCAATTTCCGGCCGGTCGACCTTGAATTCGCGCCCGACGGATCCCTCTACGTGATCGACTGGCATAACATTCTCATCGGGCACATGCAGCACAACGCGCGCGATCCCATGCGCGACAAAAACCACGGCCGCATCTACCGCATCACCTATCCCGGACGGCCCTTGGTGAAGCCGGCGCAAATCGCCGGAGCCCCGCTGGCCACCTTGCTCGAAAATCTGAAAGAACCCGAGAGCCGCACCCGCTATCGCACTCGCCGCGAAATCCGCAATCACCCCGTTGCCGAAGTCCTACCCGCCGTGAAAAAGTGGGCCTCGGCCCAAACCGACATCCACGCGAAACTCGAAGCGCTCTGGGTGACCTGGGGGATGAACGCCGTGGACGAGCCTTTGCTGCGCGAGTTGCTGGCGTCGTCCGATTTCCGCGCCCGCGCGGCGGCCGTCCGCGTGTTGCGCTACAACACCCACCGCATCGCGGACCACGCCGCTTTGCTGGAAAAGGCCGCGGCCGATGAGCAGGGCCGCGTGCGCCTCGAGGCCGTGGTCGCGGCATCTTGGTTACCAGCGGTGCCTGCGGCGAAAAACATCGTGGCCATCGGTGCAGCCCAACCGCTCGACCGCTGGAGTAAAGAGGTCGTGAAGACTGCCTCCAACCGCCTCACCGGCGTCACGGAAGCCGAGAAGCCCGAGCACCCGCAACGCACCGCTCCGCTCTACCTCAACACCGCCGGTCAGGAGCAATACCTCGCGGGCCAACAGATCTACCTGCGCGAAGGCCACTGCGTCACTTGCCATCAGGCGGACGGCAAAGGCCTCGACCCCGCGTTCCCTCCATTGACTAAGAATCCTTGGGTCGCCGAGGACTCCGAGCGACTGATCAAGCTCACGCTCTACGGCCTGATGGGACCGTTCGAGGTTAACGGCAAAAAATACGACGGTCAGGTGCCGATGACTCCCTTCGGCGGCATGTTGAACGACGTGGAAGTCGCGGCCGTGCTCACCTTCGTGCGCAACAGTTTTGGCAACGAAGCCGCTCCCATAAAAGCCGAAGAGGTCGAAAAGGTCCGCGCCAAAAACCCTGGACGCATGATGCTCTACACCACGGAAGAATTGCTCAAAGAGCACCCGCTGAACTAACGGTCGAGCGCCGCCCCGCGGGCCCAGCCAGTCGTAATCACGGCCCGACAAAACAACGATTCGGTGAGCGCGCCGCAGCCCGATTCCAAGCGCCCCATCCTTGGGCAGCGTCTACCTAAATCAGCACCCACCCACCTTCACGTTTGGTCGCACTCGCTCTAACTTTTTCGGTTTCGAAAAGAGGAGAGGAAGTGGAACGCCAGCCGAACGCGGCGCACTCTTTGGAGGGATCGGCAAGGTTCCCGGCCTTCACTCACCCCTCTTTCCGTCTCCACTCCGATGCCTACCCAATTCCTCAATCGCATCCCCACCGTTGTCGGTCCCACGTTCCTCCTCGCCGCCGTCTTCGGAGCCAGCGAGGCCGGCTTCACGGAACTCTCCTTTGCCGACCTCCGCGACCTCCTTCGCTAGCCGCGCTCTCGCGCGGCCTCCCTCAGCCGCAATTCACTGCTTTCCACCCAATTCTTTACCCATGCCCCGCTCGACCCTCGTTCTCGCCGTCGCCCTCGCGCTTTCCCTCGCGACGTCCCTTCACGCCGCCAAAATTGTCCTCGTCGCCGGTGGCCCCGACGCCCCGGTCGAAGCTCAACTCCGCGAGCCCTTCGGCGTCGACTTCAACGCCGCCGGCGATGCCTTCATCATTGAAATGGCAAAAGGCAATCGCCTGCTCCGCCTCGACCCGAAAACCGGCGGTCTCACCCACGTCGCCGGCCAATCCAACCCAGGTGACTCCGGCGACGGCGGTCCCGCCCTCCGCGCCCAGTTCAACGGCCCCCACAATCTCGCCGTCCACCCCGACGGCCGCGTCTTCATCTCCGACACGTGGAACGGTCGCATCCGCATCTACGATCCCGCCACCGGCCGAGTCTCCTCGCTCGCCGGCTACGGCGTCCCCGCCGCTCAGGGCCGCGCCAACGGCCCTTACTGCGTCGCCCTCAACCCCTCCGGCACCCACCTCTTCATCGCCGATCTCCGCCGCGTCCAAGCGCTCGACCTCGCCACGGGCAAACTCGCCATCGTCGCCGGCAACGGCGAGAAAGGTATCCCCGCCGACGGCGCCGTCGCCACCGCCGCACCGCTCACCGATCCACGCGCCGTTGCGATCGACCGTCACGGCCACGTTTACATCCTCGAGCGCAACGGCCACGCCCTACGCGTCGTCACGCCCGACGGCCGCATTCGCACCGTCATCAACGTCACCGGTAAAAAAGGCGCCACCGGCGACGACGGCGACGCCCGCGACGCCACCCTCAACGGCCCCAAGCACCTCTGCATCGACCGCGACGACTCCGTCCTCATCGCCGACGCCGAGAACAATCTCATCCGCCGCTACGTGCCCGCCACCGGGAAAATTCTCCGCGTCGCCGGCACCGGCAAAAAGGGCACCGCCGGCCTCGACGGCCCGCCGGATCAAGCCGAACTCGCCCGCCCCCACGGCGTCACCGTCCACCGCGATGGCACACTTTATATCACCGACAGCTACAACGACCGAATTCTAAAGATCGTGCCTTGATCGCTCCGCCCGGCGTGCGCCAGATCGAGTCGTAGCGCGGGCGCCCCGCCCGTGCCACTCTCGGCCACCCCCACAAAAACCCCTTGGCGTCGCACCCGCTTCCCCCTCCCATCTCCGGTCTCCTTCCCGAATGCCACTGCCCGAACTGTTACCTATCACACCGTTCACCCGGCCCGTCCGCGGTGAGGTCATCGTGCCCGGCTCCAAGAGCCTAACCAACCGCGCCCTCTTGCTCGCGGCCCTCGGCACCACGCCCGTTACGCTCACCGGCGCGCTGTTCAGCGAGGACACCCAACTCATGGCCGATGCGTTACGCAGGCTCGGCTTCACCGTCACCGCCGACGAAGCCGCACTCACCGTCCGCGTCGCCGACCAAGCTCGGGCCTTCCCGGCCGATGCCGCCCATGCCCATGCCGCCCCCGTCGAACTCTTCGTCGGCCTCGCGGGCACCGCCGCCCGTTTTCTCACCGCGCTTTGCGCCGCCGCCCCCCGCGGCGTCTACCGCCTCGACGGCGTGCCTCAGATGCGCAAGCGCCCGATGCGCGCCCTGATCGAGGCGCTGCGCTCGCTCGGGGCCGATATCCGCTGCCTCGGCGACGAGGGCTATTTTCCCATCGAGATCCGCGCCCATGGTCTGCGCGGCGGCGCCGTGACCATCGATGCCAGCGAGAGCAGCCAACTCCTCTCTGCCCTCCTTATGGTCGCGCCGCTCGCCGCTGGCCCGGTCGCCATCGCGCTCACCGCCGAGGTGCGCCGGCCGTTCATCACCATGACCACGCGCCTCATGGCGGAGTTTGGCTACGAAGTCGGCTCGCAGGCAGAACCCGATACGTTCGTCCTCAACCCGGGCTGCTACCAACCGCCCGCCCGCTTCGCCATCGAGCCCGACGCCACCGCCGCCAGCTATTTTCTCGCGCTGCCGATCGTGACCGGCGGCAAACTTCACCTGCCCTTCCTCCGCGCTCCCGGGGTCGGCCTTCAAGGCGACACGCATTTCGCCGAGGTGCTCACCCGCGTCGGCGCGTCGATTCGCCCCGCATGGAGCGGCCTCGAATCGGCCTTCTCGCAAACGAACATGCAACGCGGCGTCACCCAGAATTTCTCTGAATTCTCCGACACGTTTCTCACCCTCGCCGCGATTGCTCCCCTGCTCGCCGGCCCCACAAACATTTCCGGCATCGCCCACACGCGGAAACAGGAAACCGACCGCGTCGCCGGCATGGCCCGCGAGCTCACCCGCCTCAGCCAGCATGTCGTCGAGCAACCCGACGCTCTCGAAATCCAGCCACGCTACCTCCGCAGCGGCGAGACCATCGAGACCTACGGCGACCACCGCTTCGCCATGAGTTTCGCCATTCTCGGCTGTCTCGATCTCCGCGGCGACGGCCAGCCTTGGCTCACCATCAAGGACCCGGCCTGTTGCGCCAAAACCTTCCCGCATTTTTTCGAGTTGCTGGAAACCGTCCGGCAAAATTCGTTCGCTCCCTGATGCCCAGATCACCCTTCCTCATCGTCGCCATCGACGGCGGCGCCGCCTCGGGCAAATCCTCCACCTCGCGCACCCTCAGCGAACGGTTTCACTTTCTTCACGCCGACACCGGCTCCTACTACCGCGCCCTCACGGCCGAACTCCTCCGCCGCGGCGTCACGCCCACCGATTTGCCCGGCGTGAAGACCGCCCTGGCCGCCATCACTGTCACCACCCGGGTCACCGGCCGCAACGCCGAGATCGAACTCGCCGGCCACACGATCCCGGATGCCGAGATTCGCAGCGCCGAGGTCACCGCCCACGTGGCCTCCTTCGCCGCGATCCCTGCAGTGCGCTCGGCCCTGCTCGACTACCAGCGCAGTCAGGCCGACACCGCCCGACGCCACGATTTCAACGGGCTCGTGATGGAAGGCCGCGACATCGGTTCGAAGATTTTTCCCGACGCTGATTTTCGCTTCTTCCTATTTGCCGATCCCGTAGAACGGGCCCGCCGCCGCGAACAACAAGGCCTCCACGACCAGGTCGCCCGCCGCGACACCCTCGACCGCCAGCGCCTCGAAGAAAGCTTGCAGGGCGCCACCGTGATCGACGGCACCCACCTCACCCTCGCCGAGGTCGTGGACAAAATCGCCACCCCCATCGCCGCCCGCCTCGCCCCATGAGCCGCGCCTTCCCCCAACTCGGCATGGACCTCGTTTACGGGTTTTGCCACTACCTCGCCGCCGTGCTGCACGAGATCGCTTTTCGAGGTGACGTTGTCGGCGTGAACCTCCTGCCCAAGACCGGCGGCCACCTCGTCGCAGCCAATCACGCGAGCCATCTCGACCCGTTCATCCTCGGGTCGCAGATACCGCGGCAGGTCACGTTTTTCGCCCGCAAAACCCTCTGGAAACCCGGCTTTCCCGCGTGGTGGCTCAACCGCGTCGGCGTCATCCCCGTGGACCGCGACGGCGGTTCCGATGTCGGCGCGATCAAGCGCGTCCTCGCGGCAATCAAGCAGGAGCGTGTCATCATCATGTTCCCCGAGGGCACCCGCTCGCCCGACGGCCTGCTCCAAAAGCCCAAGCCCGGCGTCGGCCTCTTCGCCTGCCGCACGCAAGTTTCCGTCGTGCCCGCTCGCCTCTTCGGCTCCTTCGAAGCCTTCGACCGCCGCGGACGCCTGCGCTTCGGTGCACCGGTCACCGTCGTCTTCGGCCCCCCGATCCCGCCCGCCGTTTACGACGATCCCGCCGCCGGCAAGGAGCGCTACCAGATCGCCAGCGAACGCATCATGGCCGAGATCGCCAAACTCCAGCCGCCGCCGGTCACGGTGATCTGACGCTCAAGCCCGAGCCTGATACCGCGCGATGGCCACCGCGGCGTAGCTTCCGATCTCGTCGCCGAGTTCTGCCGGCCTGACTTCACACCCGCGCACACTTTCGGCCAAGGCCTCGCGCGCAAGCGCCACCTGCATCGCCGGAGCGATCCACCGCTCGCAGCGCGCATAAATGCTCCCGATCACGATCCGCTCGGGATTCAACACATCGACGATGAGCGCAAGGGCCTCGCCAAGTTTCGTGCCGACTTCATGCCACAGCGCCAACGCCAGCGCGTCCCCCGCCGCCGCCGCTTCGCCGACCACCCGCGCCGTGAGTTTCTCCGGCGCGATCGTTTTCAGCACGCTCCCGCCGCTGAATTCCGCAACCCGTTGTCGCGCGATTTGCGCGATTCCTCCGCCCGAGCAAAAACCTTCAAACGAACCCGCCTTGCCAAACCCCACCGGGCCATCCGCCGCGAGCCGCACGTGCCCGACCTCACCCGCGTTGCCGCAAGCGCCTTCGTAGAGCCGCCCGTCGAGGATCAGGCCCGCACCCATGCCGGTCCCCATCGTCAGAAACACCATGCTCCGGCAACCCCGCCCCGCGCCAAACTGCCACTCGGCCAGCGCGCATGCGTTCGCATCGTTCATCAAATACGCCCGCCCGCCAAACCGCGCCGTCAGCTCCGAGCAGATCGCGATCCGGTCCCAGCCCGGCAGATTCGGCGGCGAAATGATTACGCCGCGCGTCGCGTCGAGCGGCCCGCCGCAGGACACACCGAAAACCGTCTCCGCCGTCGGCCGCAGTGCGGCGACTTCCGCATAAATCCGCGCCAGCGTGCCCTGCACATCCGACGTCGCCCACCGTGCCGCTTCCCGCACCCGTCCTTCGCCCTCGGGCACACACACCGCGCACTTGGTGCCGCCGATATCGACGCCGATTATATTCGTCATGAGTTGGATTGGGTTGGGGTTGTCGCTTGAGACGCCCCGTGCTTTGAAGGCCGGGTTCACGCTCGCAAGCCTCTTTCCTCTGCGCCCACCTTTTCTCATGCCTTCTCTCCACCCCCTCTTGCTCAGGCTCGCCCTGCTCGGGCTAGCTTTGCCGGTCGTCTTCGTCGGTTGCGCCAAGCGCGAGTCCAACGTCATCGCCGGCAACCGCGACCAGATCCTCCACCTCGGCAATCTTTCCGAGCCCAACGATCTCGACCCGCACATCACCGATAGCCAACAGACGTTCAACCTCGTCATGGCCTTCTTCGAGGGCCTCGCCCAATACGACGCCAAGACTTGCGAGCCCGTCCCCGCCGTCGCCGAGCGCTGGGAGGTCTCCACCGATAACCTCACCTGGACCTTTTACCTCCGCCCCAACGCCACGTGGTCCAACGGCGATCCCGTCACCGCGCACGATTTCGTCTTCGCCTACCGCCGGATGCTCAGCCCCAAGCTCGCCGCCGAATACGCTTCGTTCCTTTTCGCCCTCAAAAACGGCGAGGCCTTCAACTCGGGCAAAATCACCGACCCCGCGCTCATCGGCGCCCGCGCGGCCGACGATCGCACCCTCGTCCTTACGCTCGACCACCCCGTGCCCTATCTGCCCGCCGTGGTCTGCCACTCCGCTTGGTATCCCGTTCACCGCGCCACGCTCGAGAAATTCGGCGGCGCCGACCGCCGCGGCACCCTTTGGACGCGCCCCGGCAATCTCGTCGGCAACGGCTACTTTACCCTCGTCGATTGGAAGCCCAACCAGTTCATCCGCGGCGTGCGCAACGAACACTACTGGGACCGCGCCGCCGTGAAACTCCGCGAGGTCATCTTCTATCCCATCGAAAGCTCCGACTCCGAGGAACGCACCTTCCGCGCCGGCCAACTTCACGTCACCAGCTCGCTGCCCATCTCCAAAATCGCCGTTTACGAGGCCGAGAAATCTCCCGCCTACAACCCCACCCCGCTGCTCGCGACCTACATCTACCGTTTCAATGTGACCAAGCCTCCGCTCGACGATGTCCGCGTGCGCCGCGCCCTCGCGATGAGCATCGACCGCACGAGCATCGTGCGCGACGTCGCCAAAGGAAAGCAGACCGCCGCCGGAAACTTCTGTCCGCCCGGCATCGCCGGCTTCACCGCGACCTCCAGCGTGCCGCAGGACATCTCCGCCGCGCAAAAGCTGCTGGCCGAAGCCGGTTTCCCCGGCGGCGCAGGCTTCCCGAAACTCGAGATTCTCTTCAACACCAACGAGGGCCACCGCCAAATCGCCGAGGCCGTGCAGCAAATGTGGCGTAAAAATCTCGGCATCGAAATCGGGCTCTACAACCAGGAGGGCAAAGTCTGGAGCGACACCATGCGCGCCGGAAACTACACGATCGCCCGCTTCGCCTGGGTCGGCGACTACCTCGACCCGAGCACGTTTCTCGACATCATGACGAGCGACAACGGCAACAACCAGACCGGCTGGAAGAACGCCGAGTATGACCGGCTGATCGCCGAAGCCCGCTCCACCGCCGACCAAGCCCGCCGCCACGCCCTCTACCAGCGCTGCGAGGAAATTCTCGCCGCCGAGTGCCCGCTCGCGCCCGTGTATTTTTATACCCGCAACAACCTCGTGCGCCCCGAGGTGAAGGGTTGGTATGGCAACCTCCTCGACCTGCACCCGCTGAAAGGCGTCTACCTCGCCCCCTAAATGTAGGGCAGGGTCTTTGACCCGCCCTGCTCGACTCCGCCAAGGAAGGGCGGGTCAAAGACACTGCCCTACCCCATTCCCGTTTCCGACCCGACCCTACTTCGCCGTCACCGCGCCCGCCTGGTTTTTCGCCACCCACGCCTCATACGCCTTGCGCGGCACGAAACGCAGCGACGCGCTATTGATGCAGTAACGCAGGCCGCCTTTGGCGCGGGGACCATCTTCAAAAACATGGCCGAGATGCCCGCCGTCTACCGTCACGTGGACCTCGACGCGCCGCATCCCGTAGCTCGTATCGACATGCTCTCCGACGAACGCTTTCTCGATCGGCTTCGTGAAACTGGGCCAGCCCGTGCCGCTGTCGAACTTATCCTTCGAATCGAACAGCGGCGTGTCGCTGCACACGGAAAAATAGACGCCGTCCTCGTGATGGTTCCAATACTCGTTCTGGAAAGGCGGCTCGGTGCCCTGCTGCCGCGCGACTCGAAACTGGATCGGCGTGAGCCGACCGCGCCAATCGGCATCGGTGCGTTGCACCTTCGCCTTGCTCAGGTCGATTACGACGTTCGACGGCAACCCGCACGCCGAAACTTCGCCCGGCTTGCAGTCGAGAGCGTCTTTGGCGGATACCACGGTGGATTCGGCAGCATTGGTTTTCATAGCGGCATAAGAGAAACCGGTGGCAACGGCCACCGCAGCGAGCGATCGAGCGAGTGAGAGTTTCATTGTCCCGGTGAGCGTAGCACCGAACCGCAAATATTCCAGCGCCGGGTCGTCACGATCGAAAAGTAGGCCAGGGTCTCCGACCCGCCCTCATGAGCGCCGCCCGCAAATGGCTGCGGATGTCGTCGCGCGTAGACAAAAAAAGGGCGGGTCAAAAACCCGCCCCGCCTTGCAAACTATCGGACGGGGCCGTCGCCCGTCCAGCCCACTTTAGAATTTCGTCGTCAGCGAGAGCACGGCGCGGCCGGGCAGACCGCGCTGCTGGTTGGCCGGGAAGTATTCGATGTCCTCCATGTTCTGCCAGTTCAGCGCGAGGTTCATCGGCCGGCCGTCTTGCTTCCAATCGTAGCCGATCGCCGAATTCCAAAGCGTCTCCGCCGGCAGGAAGAGCTTCGGATTGTTGGTCCGCTGCGCTTTTTTTCCGGTGTGGTTGAAGCCGCCGCCGACCCACCAGCCCTTGAGTGCGTCGCCGGTGAACGAGTAGCGCGTCCAGAGGTTGAAGAGCGCCTTGACGGTCGCCTCCGGATGCGCGCCAAGGAATACCTCGACGCCCTTCGGCACTTGGGTGACGCGGATGTCGTTCATCGCGCCGCTGGCGTATACTTGCCAGTTATCCATCGGGGACCAAGTGACCTCGGCCTCGATGCCGCGGCTGCGGTCGAGCGTACCCTGAAGGCTATTGATCACCGTCACGCCGAGGGCGTTGAACGAATTGAAATTCAGAATGCGGTCCTTCTGCTCGATCTGGAAAACCGCGACGGTCGACGAAATCCGGCCGTTGAGGAAATCGGTCTTCACGCCGAGCTCGTAGCCCTCGGAGGTCGTGGGCGAAGCCGGGCCGATCGGCACGCTCGCTTGGGTGAGCGCGGCCGCGTTCAGCACATAGGATTGGCTGTAGGAACCGTAAACCATCACGTCGCGGGTGGCCTTCCAGCCGAGCCCGACTTGGGGCGTGGTCTTTTTCGTCGCGACCTTGGCGAGACTGCCGGCCGGGTTGAGAAAGTTATCCGTGGAGCCCGAGGATTTGTTGTAGCGGGCGCCCACGACGGCGTTCAAACGGTCCTCAAAGAAACTCGTGTTCACGATCGCGTAACCGGCGCTGTTGCGGGTGACGGCCCGGTTGTTCGTCGTCAACGGCTGCGCCGCCGGGTCGAAGTCCGTGTTACGATCCCAAGTCGCAGGATTCTTCATGTCCCAGACGGGGAAGAAATTTGCCGTCGTGCTGGAACGGAGCCGGCTGTAACCGCGCGACTCGTTGTAGAGCGCGCCGACGAGCGGCTTCACCTTCACACCGCCCAAGGTGTAGTCGCCCGCCAGCTCAACCTGCGAGGCTTTGCCTTGGCCGAAATTTTCCTGGAGCCGCTTGCGTCGGCCGAGCTGCGCCTCGGGGGCCAGCAGCGCGAGATTCGGATTTTGCAGCAGGTCCGCGGCGTAAGCCCGCGCCCCGATGAGGTAATTAGCCGCCGAGATCGGCAACGTTGCCCCGGCCGGATAGTAGCTCGTCGGCACGGTGATGCTCACGCCGCCAAGACCCGTCAGCTTCTGGGCGACGCGGCGTTTATTCCAGTTGAAGTTGGCCCGAGCGCTCCAGTGATCCGTCAGTTTCGCGGTCAGCTCTGCATTAATTGATTCATAGTCGGAGAAGCGATTGTCGTTGTTTGAGAGATAATTGAAATCCCGGGGCAACGGATAGTAGGTCAGGAAGCCGGGATCACTGTTGTCGAGCGAGTTGATCAGCACACCGGTCGCACTGAGAATTCCGTTCGCCGGCCGCACGCCCACAACTTGGATGTTGGGCTTGATCTGCGCGGAAGGCGGAGTTTCGCGCCGGGAAAAATTACTGTAGTCCACGGTGAGCGCGATCCGGTCGGTGATGCGCCAGGTGATGACCGGAGTGAACACCGCCGTGCGTTGCTCGCCCGGCTTGATGTATTCGAAGCCGTTTTCATAGGCGGCGTTGAAACGGAAGAGCACTTTGTCGCCCACCAGCGGCTGATTCACGTCGACCGACGTGCGCCAAAAACTGTCGGTGCCGGCCTGCACGTTGACCTTGGTCGAGGCCTTCGTGCCGGGACGTTTCGTGATGTAATTCACCGTGCCGCCGGGAGCGACCTGGCCATACAGCACCGAGGACGGCCCCTTGACCACCTCGACGCGCTCGATGCTGACCGTGTCCACGTAGCCCTCGCCCACAAAGCCGTTGCGCTGCGGGGTCTGGTCGAAGCCACGGATCGCATAGACGGCGTTGCCCGCGTTAAACTCGCGGCCCGCACTCGTCACGCCGGGAGCGTATTGCACCACATCGAAAAGATCCCGCGCCCCGATGTCCGTGATGAACTGCTGAGTAAACGCACTGATCGCAAACGGCAGATCCTTGATCGGCGTATTAATGCGGGTCGCCGAGACCGAATTGCCGGCCCGGTAGCCCTTGTCGGCGGTCGTCGAGACCTGAAATTCAGAGAGCGTGATCACTTCTTCGCCGGCGGGACGAGCCGCGGCGGCACTTTGCGTCTGCGCTCGCAGCGCGGTCGCGCTCAACACGACAAACAGGGAGCACGCCAAAGCTGCGCCCCGGAGGGATGGAATTCTTGAGTTCATAGGTAGGGGTTAGGGATCGGCCGGCACGAAGATGCACGGTCAAAACCGAGTGCTGATAATTATTACAGCCGGGCGACTGCCAAGCGAAATCATCGTCGGATTCGGCGCCCAATCCGCCCCGCTACTCCGCGCGAACATTCACGGCGCCGTCCGCGAACTCCGCCGTCAGATTCTGCCCCGCGTCCACCTGCGCCCGTCGCATCAACGGCCGGCCCGCCTCGTCGCGCACAATGGCAAATCCCCGGTTCAAAACCGAGGCCGGGCTCGCCGCCTGCAAACGCTTCCAAAGCGCGAGGAGCCGGTGAGACTCGGTCTGCACCCGAAACTCCGGTGAGACCCGCGCCAACGCCGCGCGCACTTCGCCGAGTTGCTGCCTTCGCGCTTGCGCCGCCCCTTTTAGCGCCGCCGTCAACCGGTTGCCCAGATCATCGAGCCGCAAATAGCCCTGCTCGATCTGCGCCGCCGGCGCCAGCAAGCGCAGCCGCGAGCGGGCATGGTCGAGCCGCTCCGAACCCTCGGCCAACGCCCGGTCGAGCGCATCACCCATCGCCTCACCGGCCCGCCCCGCCCGCTCCGCCGCCTCGACAAATTTACTCGAGATCAACTCCGCCGCCGCGCTCGGCGTCTCCGCCCGCACATCCGCCGCAAAATCACAGAGCGTAAAATCAATCTCGTGCCCCACGGCCGAGATGATCGGCACCGCGCACGCCGCCACCGCCCGCACCAGCACCTCCTCGTTGAACGCCCACAGATCCTCCAGACTGCCGCCGCCGCGACCGATCACGAGTAAGTCGAAAATCCCCAGCTCCTGCGCGAGCCGAAGCGCCTCCGCCATTTCCGCCGCGGCGCCTTCACCCTGCACTTTGGCTGGCAGCACCACCAAGCGTCCACGCCAGCCGCGTCGGGCCATGATTCTTATGAAATCTTGCACGGCCGCACCTGTCGGCGAGGTCACAAAACCCACGCAGGCCGGCAACGAGGGCACTACCCGCTTCCGCCCCGCTTCAAACAATCCCTCGGCCGCCAAACGCGCCTTCATCGCTTCAAACTCCCGCTGTAGCCGACCGACCCCGTCTTCGATCACCACCCGCACGATGAGCTGATACTGTCCACGCGCCTCGTACACGCTCACGTCGCCGTAGACCACGACCTGTTGGCCGTCGCGCAACTTGACGGTCTGCCGCGCCGCGTCGCCGCGAAACAACACTGCACTCACCTGCGCACCCGCATCCTTCAGCGAAAAATAGACATGGCCGCTGCCCTGCGCCCGAACGTTCGAGACCTCGCCCCGCACCCACGACGACCCGATGCCGCCTTCGAGTAAGGTTTTCACCCGCCGCGTAAACGCGCTCACGCTCTCCACTCGCGCTTCGTCCTCAGCCTGCGTTGCCCCAAGTTTTGACCGGTCGATTCGCGTGGGATCGTCCCGGTAGTCTCCCGATTTTGGCAGCGGCATCGACCCAGCGTGCCGCCCGCCGCTCGGCACCGTCAAGTCCGGGCATCGCCCACTCTTGTCGCGAAGATTGCGCGGACTCTTCAGCGAACCAAAAAACCTCTCGCCACGGTCGCGTGCACCGAAAAACGTCTTCCGATGCGCCCATTTTTTCTAACCCTTACGACCTGCTGTACTGTTCTAGCGCTTTTTCTCCCGACTCTGCGTGCCGCCGAGCCTTCGGCCCTCGGCGGAGAACCCCTCGGTTACTACTTGCCCGGCGACACGTCCTACGATCCCGCCGTGCCCACGCCCGAGCAGTTCTTCGGTTTCAACCTAGGGGCTTGGCATCTACGCTCCGACCAAATCGAGGCTTACCTGCGCGCCGTCGCTGCCGCCGCGCCCGGACGCGTGAAGATCGAGATCATCGGCCGCACCCATGAGTTCAAACCGCTTGTCGTGGCCCTCATCACTTCGCCCACCAACCACCGCGAACTTGAACGGATCCGCACCGATCACCTCGCCCTCTTCGACCCCGCCAAACACGCCGGCCTCGATCTCACAAAAATGCCCGTCGTCATCAACATGGGCTACAGCATCCACGGCAACGAACCCAGCGCCGTGAACGCCGTGCCGGCCGTGGTCTACCATCTGGCCGCGGGCCAAGGTGAAAAAATCGACGCCCAACTGCGCGACGCCGTCATCGTCCTCGAAGCCCTGCGCAACCCGGACGGCTCGGACCGCTTCGCAAATTGGGTCAACAGCAACAAAGGCCGCGTCCTCGTCGGCGATCCCCAAAGCCGCGAGCTCAATGAGACCTGGCCCCGCGGCCGGCTCAATCACTACGGCTTCGACCCCAACCGCGACTGGCTTCCCCTCGCCCACCCCGAGGCCCGCGCCCGCAACGAACTCTTCCACCGCTGGCGGCCTTCCGTGCTCACCGACCACCACGAGATGGGCACCAACAGCACCTTCTTTTTTCAACCCGGCGTCGCCACCAGAAATAATCCGCTCATCCCGCGCATCGTCCTCGATCTCAGTACGCGGATCGCCCAATACCACGCCAACGCCCTCGACGCTCGCGGCGTGCTCTACTACGCCGGCCAGGGCTTTGACGATTTCTACCCCGGCAAAGGCTCCACGTTCCCCAAAGTCCACGGGACCGTGGGCATTCTCTTCGAGCAAGGCAGCTCCCGCGGCCACCTCCAGGAAAGCGTCAACGGCCCGCTGACGTTTCCTTTTACCATCCGCAATCAAGTCATCACCACGTTTAGCACGCTCGAAGCCTCTGTTGCCCTGCGGCCCGAGCTGCTGACCATGCAGAAAAATTTTACTGGCGAAGCGCTTGATCTTGCCCGCCAGTCCCCGGTCAAGGCCCACGTGTTCGGCGACGACGGCGACCCCGCCCGCGCTTGGGCGCTGCTGGACCTGCTCCGCCGCCACCGCATCGAGGTGCGCGCGCTCGGGGCCGAGCTCACGGTCGATGGCAAAAAGTTTACTCCGGGCCACGCGTGGATCGTGCCCTCCGAGCAACCGCAGCACCGCTTTATCACCGAGATTTTTTCGCGCCGCACTCAGTTTGAAGACGAGATTTTCTACGACGTATCCGCTTGGAGCCTCCCGCTCGGTTTCAACGTTCCCCACGCCCCCCTCACCACCGTGCCCACCCTCGGCGACGCTGTGCCCGCGGAGCCCGCATTCCCATCCGGCCAACTTGTCGGCGGCCACTCCACCTACGCCTATCTCTTTTCGTGGACCGGCTACTATGCGCCCCGAGCCCTCTTTCGCCTTCAAAAAGCCGGCGTTTTGACGAAGGTCCTCAAGTCGCCCATCGAAGCCAAGACGGCGGCGGGTCGCACCGCATTCGGCTACGGCAGCATCCTCGTTCCCGTCGGCCTGCAACCCGCCCGCGCCAAAGAGATCGCCGCAATCGTCGACACCATTACGCGGGAAGATGCCATCACGGTCCACGGGGTCGCGACCGGTTACACCCCAGCCGGCGTCGACCTCGGGAGCGCATCCTTCGTCACCCTTGAAACTCCGCGCGTTGCTCTGGTCACTGGCGAAGGCGTCACCGCCCTCGACCTCGGCGAGGCTTGGCACCTGCTCGACACCCGCGTCGGTCTGGCCGCGACGCTCCTCGACGTGATTCAGCTCCGCACCGCCCGTTTTGATCGCTACACCGCGATCGTCCTCGCCGACGGTCTTTACGAGCGAAGCCTCACCGGCGAAGCCTTGGATAAGCTGAAACGCTGGGTCCGCGACGGCGGCACGCTCGTCGCCATGGGCCGCGCCGCCGAGTGGGCGGCAAAGAACGAACTCATCCGCGCCGAATTCGGACGAGAATCCGCGCCCCCAGTTCGCCCCGAACCCGCCGCCGGCAAACGCATCGCTTACGCCGATGCCGAGAACCGTGAAGCGTTGAAACTCGTTTCGGGCGCGATTTTTGAAACCAAAATTGATCCCTCCCATCCGCTCGGCTTCGGCTATACCGGCGAATCGCTTCCGTCCTTCCGCGACAACACCCTCGTGATGCGACCCACGCGCACGTCGTGGGAAACCCCCGTGGTTTACACCGAAAAGCCGCTCCTCGCCGGCTACGCCTCGACCGCCAATCAACAGGCGATTGCCCAGTCTGCCGGCGTCATCGCCGCGCCGAGCGGAGCGGGCGTGGTCGTGCTCATGACCGACAACCCGAATTTCCGCGGCTACTGGTATGGGGGAAATAAGCTCTTCCTGAATGCGCTCTTCTTTGGGCCCGTCATTCGGCCCGTCCGCCCTCGCGGCGAAGAAGAAGCGCATTGAGCCCCGTTCGGCCGCGACCACCCGCGCACCCGCCTTTGCTCTTACCCCGCGGTCGCGGGGTTTCAGTTCGCCGGACTTAATTTGAATCGATCGAAAAATACGTCGGACCGACCCTGCTCCTGTCCAAAGCGAGCAGGCTCGCGAGTCTACTTCAGAAGTGATCCTGCAAGCGCCGGAGTGGCAGCCGGAATCACAACGGCAGAAGTGCGGCCGCTGCACGTGGTGCCCCCGTCCGGAATTGAACCGGAATCCAGCGTTTAGGAAACGCTTGCTCTATCCATTTGAGCTACGGGGACCGAGGACGACCTCATGGAAAGTCCGCCTAAACCGCGACCATTTCCATCAAAAAATGTGCCGTTGACAACCCCGGCACCCGGATAAGCCTCTCACCTTCTTTTATCGATATGAGCACCACCGAGACCACCACCCAAACGCTGACACCGGACCAGATTCCATTCACGACGCCCGACGTCATGCGTCACTTCGTCACCGATACCGGCAAGATTCTGCCGCGTAAATACACCCATCTTTCGTCGAAACATCAGCGCGCGATCACCAAGACGCTGAAGCACTCGCGCAACATGCTGCTCGCCAAGTAAGCCGACGGTTGAGCCTTACACTTTAGGGCCGGAGTCATCCACTCCGGCCTTTTTCATGCCATGCCACGAAAGCCCACCGCCCGGGTTCTCAAAGGGACCCCCAGGAACCTGGAGCTCCTGGCCAGTCGCCTGCGAGCCGGAGACATTGTGGGTGTTCCGACTGAGACCGTTTACGGCCTCGCCGCCGATGCCTTGAATCCGAATGCCTGCCGCAAGATATTCGAAGCAAAGGGCCGACCTGTCTCCGATCCACTTATTGTCCATCTTCATTCCCTTCGCGACCTCGCGAACGTCGCCGTCGCCAATTCCGCCGCATTGAAGCTGGCGGAAACGTTCTGGCCCGGACCGCTCACCCTCGTATTACCGAAATTAGAGGTTGTGCCATCGATCGTATCCGCCGGCTTGCCCAGCGTTGCCGTCCGCGTCCCAGCGCACCCGCTGTTCCGCCGGCTGCTCAAGCTCGTCGGACGGCCCCTTGCAGCACCCAGCGCCAATCCCTTCGGTTATATCAGCCCCACCACGGCCGAGCACGTTCGCAGCGGACTCGGAACAAAGATCCGCTACATTCTGGATGGTGGCGCCTCGGGTATCGGCCTCGAATCTACGATCGTCGATTTGCGAAATCCAGCTAAGCCCCGGCTTTTGCGGCCCGGTGCAATTACCAGAGAACAGCTGGCCGAAACTCTTGGCTGCGCCATTGCTTGGCACCCTCGGCGCAGTGGCCAGATCGCAAAGCCTCAACTGGCGCCCGGCTCGCTCTTGCGGCACTACAGTCCTCTGACGCCCCTGGTGATTCACACCCGGGCGAGCGTTGCCCTCGCCGCACGAAGCGCTCCTAAAGAGGCCTGGCTCTTTATTTCAAAGCCCGCCGGGAAACTCTCCAAGAATATCTACTGGCTTGATCGCAGCGGAAATCTTCGGGCCGCCGCCCGTCGACTCTTCGCCCAGCTCCGCTCCCTCGATACAAAAGGCTACTCTAAGATTCACGCTGAACTTGCGGGAGCGAACGAGACCGGACCTGCCGCTGCAATTAATGACCGCCTCCGACGCGCCGCCGCGAAGTAGCCAAGCT
>Ga0209550_10000505_pt1 | contig 36960 bp, 31 predicted proteins | sample LauGreSuBDMM15SN_2_FD_187567 | JGI IMG/M metagenome (GOLD analysis project Ga0209550, IMG submission 187567) | Freshwater lake microbial communities from Lake Michigan, USA - Su13.BD.MM15.SN (SPAdes) (version 5) | ecosystem: Environmental > Aquatic > Freshwater > Lake | place: Lake Michigan... | reverse complement strand
TTAATTTATACATATTATACATAGTAAATATACATAATAAATATACATAGTAAATATACATAATAAATATAGCAATTATAATCAATGTCGTCGCCCCAACCATCAAAGCCGGCGTCAGCGTCAGCGTCAGCGTCAGCGTCAGCACCGGCATCAACGTCGAAGCTCCCACCTGCACCTCCCCCCACCGAACCGCAATTGCAGTCCCCTAGTTCATTCCCCACCACAAATACTTCAACTGCACCACCTAATCCATCCACTTCAATTTTTGCATTCTTCATCATAACGTTAATATTTACGATTATAAAATATAGCATACCTGAAACTATGTTAACTTTAATTAATATAATATATATTGGCACGCTTATGGCAGTCCTAATAACAATAAATTCATCTTTAGCAAAAACTATATGTGATAATCCGCAGTCAACCACGTCTGGTGTTGTAGCAACTATTTTTCCAATGCTTTTCATATTTGGTCTTTTACAATTATTGCTTACCATCTTTCCGGGATGGATGGAACCATTCTCAAATACATTCGGGTATGCGGTAGCTAAAATAGGGGGTGCAGAAAAGGTAGTCAGAGATGTATTGAAAACAGACGCGCAACAAGGGGATATATCAAAGGCAATATCAAATATATACCATGACCCGTCTATATTTTTGAACCAATTTAATTACGAGAATGAGAAAGATTTTGAAATAAAATGGACCAAAAGTAAAGATTTATTTTTACCAGTCACAGAAACAGGTGTAGGCACCTCCAAATATAATGATTTCAGAAATATGGTAAAACTGAAAGACCTGGTTGCACAATTTGTATGGTATATGCTCGCCGGTATTTTGGTAACCTCGCGCAGTTATAACTATATTATCAACCAACCATGTGGTTTAAGCCCCGATGTTGCAGAGAAGATAGCATCAAACTATGCTAAAAGTGATACCAGTGGTGCCGATAAAAATACAACTCCAAAAGGGTTTGTATATGATGCAGCAAACTAATTAATACGTCGGCAAACCTTCATAGTCATAAATATACATCACTGCTATATAAACAATGATGGCTAGAACGATTGAAAATAGCCATATAGGGAGAACGGATTTATTTTTATATCCTATACCAAACCGACGAAAACTGAGGTCGCGATTATATATAATCGAGGGACGAAAAGCATTCACCAGGGCAAATAAAATAATAAAAATAAATATTGCTACATAAATCATATTATCCTTTGAAATCAAGCTTTGAAACATTTTGTATTTTCGGTATTTGGCGTATCGACAACTATACTATATCTTATATATCACAGGTAAAATATTTGAACACAAAAACATCAAATATTTTACTCACGTGGCTACATTACACTTTTGTCTAAAGTCACTTCGCGTCCTATATTTTTTATTATTTTTTTCTCATTTTTTTCAAAATCTTCTACAGGTTCGCATATATTGCGCATCATAGTCAGATACTCAATCTGCGTCGCCTCTGTATCAAACCAGTTTGGATTCTTTTCAACCCATAAATACAATGAGTTTCGTTCCTTATTTGCCACTTTTACGATAGTATTTTTTATCTTACTATGATTATCATCCTTTTCCCATTTTTCCTTATCTTTTATATAAATTATATCCCTCTTTGCATCCGTGCAATGAATGGGGCGTTTATGAATATCTAATTCTTTCAAACCCTTTATCATAAGGTTACTTATACCTCGAACCATACCATTTTTATTTGAAAAATCCAGATCCTCCAATGTTATTTTAAGAGACTCAATAAAGTCGCTAATATTGAGAGCATCTTTGCACTTCTCATTCAAAAACAGATTCAAATTAAAGTTATTTGTATTATTGACAATATTATTCACTACACTTTTCTCACGAGATAAGCTAATAAGTTGTTCCTGTAGTTTTTCATTCTGCTCGATAAGCTTTATCACAACTTTGTTGCTAATCGTATTATCTTTGGATGTGACGGATAATGATAAGCCTTCTTCCTCCTTTTTAGAATGTAACACCATAAGACATTTTTTTTTATGAAAACATAAACTAGATGCGAACTTATATGAATGTCCGCACACACATTTACATGATTTATCGTCTTGGGTTTTTTGGAACTTTTTGTTAGTATTTGTTAGTATTTTATGTTTACGTGTCAACAAATGACGAGCATAATCATTCTTATGATGTGACTTATAGTGACAAGACGAACAAGAAAAAATGTCCGGGTTTTTTTGGGTTTTTTCGTTAGTAGACATTAGTATATAATGTCCATAGACAAAAATGTCTAAACCTTTTTCATAAATATTTTAAAAAGTTATCGTAACAAACTTTCAAACTCAAAAAAGCAAATGAGAGCATTATGGTCTGAGTGAGTTTTTTAACTTTTTTTCAAATCTAGAAATGAAAATCAGAAAATGGACATTTATAAATGTCCTTTTTTCAAAAATCCAAAATAGATTTGAAAAAACATTACATCATTCATTTTCACAACTATTGCGTTCCATTTCACCAAAATCACAATATATTTATATAAGTTTTACATAAGTTTTTACAAGGGGTTTTCTCTTTTTATGATTCCAAAAGGTCAAACCACACGCTTCCCAATCTTATGGCAGCGGCGCATTGCGAACTTATGGTGGCGATGGTATTGGCATCATGTCGATAATTGTTACCATAAATGGTCATGGGTGTGTGATTTTTAATATTCATATTTGTTATGATAAAATATGAATATTTTATGGGAATATTTATTGTTGGTTTATTGGTATTTATATACTCTTACATGACCTCTATAACTACCACCTCCTGCATTATAAGGTGCACCAATTGCAACAATCGACCCGTTGGATGAAAGACTTACGCTCCGCCCGTTTACATCATTATTTGCCTCCCCATCGATATCAGCACGACGTTGAACCCACGCTGCCCCATTCCATGCATATACTCTTACATGACCACCTCCTGCATTATAAGGTGCACCAATTGCAACAATCGACCCATCAGATGAAAGACTTACGCTATACCCGCTTCGATCAGAATTTGCCTCCCCATCGATATCACCCCCACGTTGAACCCAAGAAGGAATAGTAAAAGGTGTTCCAGCAACCTCAACTACACTTAATCCATTATAATATTCGCATAGTAAGGAAGGATTAATAGTAACCCCCGGTTGAATAGCATTAATAATACTCTGTTCGGTGATTCGAATAGAATTAGCGCCAGAAGCTAAAATTGAAACTGGAATAGATTCTATTCCGCGTGTAACTACATTTGGATGAGTTCCAGAATAGGCTTTTAAAAATAACGCAGTTAAAGAAGAAGAAACCGGCATAGGATATGTCTCTTTATAATATTATTAAATATTATTAAATGGGTGAAAATAAAAATGGTCTTTAAGTCGGTTTGGAAATAAAATATATATTATTGCTAAATATATATTTTATGAAATATAATGGAGTTGCGGTCGTCCGTCATCAGTCATCGCCTCCACCATCACGCTGATTATATTCTCCGTCATCGTCTGCACCATATTCATCATCGTCGCCTTGTAAACGGAAATCGTCTTCTATTTCTGCTTCGACGAGGGCATCTTGTTGCATATTTTCCTCTTGCTCTGTAGTAAATACGTCGCGCATACGTTGCGTGACTTTGTCGTTCTTTTTAATACGATTTTCTTGTTTTGCGGCTGCCTCTTCGCGCTGGAATTCGGACTCCATCGCCGTGCGTTCTTCTTCATATGTCTCGGGAACATAGAAACGCAGACCTTTGGTGCCGCCGACATTCCAGTCGCCAATGCGGAGTTTCTTCATGATATTTTCAACCTGGCGCTCGTCTTGTTGCATATCTCGTAAATCCCTAGTAATAATGTCTTTTTCTTTGTCTTTTGACTGCGTAATATCTTCTTTGACGCTTTTTTTATTTACATTGATGGCTGCCTTGTCGCTTATCATCATGTTGATAAACACCCCTAGTAATTCGGCGACAACCTTTTTCAATTCGACGTTTTCGGATGCAACCATCGATATTTCAGATAAAAGCCCGATGCCATTTTGCTCGTCTTGTGCCTCTAATACGGACATTAGTTCTTGCTCCATGCCTTCCGGAACAGGAGCTTCTGCAATGATGATTTGCGGCGATTTTGCAAGTGTTATATATTTCATTAAAACGTTTAGCAAATAATGTGCAAACATATATCTTACTAGCTCGTCATTGAAAATAGAATACTGGCCTCTAACAACTATTTCGCCTGATGCTGATGCTTCCATGTGCCCCATTTCCATCGCCGCTTCACTCTGTTGTGGTTGCTTGCGTCGTGACGATGATGCTGCCGCCATTCTGCTCGACTCAAGAAGTCCTTGCATAAGAACTCCGCTTTGCCCTCTTGCACTTCCACGCCCTCGCCCAGGTCCACCACGCGCAATATCGCTTTCAGCCAAATCGAACTCAACGTCTTCGCCCTCAATGCCGACATCTATTACATCAATTACTCTCGCGTATAGTGGTGTATGGGTTGCAAATCGCAACCAATCTTGCGAACTCTTTTTTATATTTTTCATAACATCGGTCAAAATACTATCTTTGTCCTTTAGGAATTTATCGAGACGCGAATAATAAACCTTTATTATACCTTGAATGTCGCGCACGTGAACCTGGGAAAGCCCCCAATGTTTGGGGACGGAAATCTTTTTGTAGTCAATATTGTTTAGGATTAAGTTGGGGTAAATGTCAACCAAATTGCGCATCTGGTTCAGGACAAATTGCATACCCTTGTATGTGGCAGTATCGCGCCGAGGACACAAAATGCCATCACCGACGCCCATTTTTCTAAAACTTGCAGGATTTGTTAAAAAGTCGACAAATCGCGCATGCGTTCGGGGATCCATGCGCTTCTGTTCATTTATAAACTGCATAACTTCTCCTACCATGGCGTTATTTGTTTCGGACAAGTAGTTCATAAAATCGCGCAACTCGTCTGTATCTTCTGTTATTTTAATATTATAGTCAAACGTATCCATGATGGTGAGAATCTTTTGCATAAATATTTCCGGGACATCACACTTACCTGTTGGTTGCGCCTGGCACGCCTGTATCAAATCGCGCATCTGTTGTGCATACGATATTTCTTTTTTACTAAAATCGAATGGAATGAGATGTTCGCGGTTTACGATTTGCAAAAGTGCATAAAGCGATTCTTCTGTATAAGTATATTCTCCACTACTTTTTAGTTTCTCGACTATTTTTTTGATGGATTCGTCGCTATTTTCTCTGTCGTATAAAGACGTGGGTGGTTTATCGTGGCATAAATGCTGAATACTTTCGGGGACGGGAACATCGCTATTGAATTTACAATAGGTAATAAATGCCAAATATATCGTATCTTCATGAAATGTTGTCGGGATTACGGGGTATCTCGTTCTCGTATTTGTAGGGTCAAGTAGTGTGGTCGATTTTTGCATATCGGTAATATCGTGCATGATATCACGGAGCTGGCGAACTTTTGCCTCATAATCGGAGATAAGGGGTGCATTTTCCGTAAAATATAGAATCGTATTTACGGACCCAATAGGATTACAACACGCGTTTTCAACAAATGGTTCATTGGATGCAGTCGTCAGAATTAGTTTTTCGCGATCAACAACGCCCTGAATCATCATCTGTATAGCAAGCGAATAGTATATAATCTTTGACTTGATTGCCGATATTTTTTCAACCTGCGATCCTTGTCCACGTGAAAACTCTTCTTGGAGCGACTTTTTAAATGCCGGCGATAGAGGTTCGGGTGTGCGCATTTTAATACGGGATAACGGCGGCAAAAAAGTATTCCAGTTGCGGATGTCGTGGACGGCGGGTAGTTCATCGGAGAAACTTATCTTATTATACTCGCGCTTTTCGGCAATACGTGTTTGGTAGGTGGAATTTTTCAAAACACACGTATCGATTATTGTTTTTATTTGACTAATCAGTTTTTCTTCCGTTTTTAATATAGAAAGCGTATCCCATGGTTCAACGCTGGTTTTTATTTTAAATGCGATACATGCGACGTATTTTAGCGATGAGTTGTCGCCATCGCCGTCTATTGGATAGCCTATAAATGAACGAATGCATCCCGGAAATGTTTTTTGCGTTTTAATGGGCGGAATCGACACCTGAATCGAGACTATCATAAATGCCAATGTAAGCACCAATATAGTCATGTTTTTGAATGTCTTGTAGCTCATTTTTCGGGCACTAGACGTCGTAGAGGCCTGACTTTTAGAATTATATGCAGCCTCCGTGGGAAAAGACTGCGAAGATAGAAATTTCATTGCATTTTCAATAATGAATATACGCTGGGCTTCTAAATCGATCCCCATATATTTCGTCATTGTTGTTAATATTCCGCTCATTATTTGGGCATCAGGGTTTTTAAATGTCGGAATTTTCTTGTCTTTTATACTTTGAATCAATGTTTCGCCAATACTTTTTTCAATGACGCTGCGAGTCTGTAGTTTATATCCCGCGGCATCATACCCCTCTTCGGTATCCATATCAATCTGCTTAATTACATATCCACTATATTTATCCGTCCAAGCATCGCCATCTTCGCTTATTGAGCCACGCTCTTTACATATTGCGTCAATCGTCAACATAATATCACCCTGGTTCAAAAATACCGAAGCAATCGTCTCAAAAAATGACGGCACTAGTTTTGTATTTGTCTCTTTACAATATAACCAAAAAGGGCTTTCATTTTCAACACTTAGAGACATGGAAGTGCTGACTTCAATAGCCTTGCGCGTAAATTTCTGAATAAATCGCATAATATTTTTCTGGCGTTTTACGTAGTCGGTTTGGCCAAGAATAAGGTCAAAAATGCGGGCATATGGAGAAAGACGTTCTTTATTCGAAGCGTCGACATCAATGCCGGATAAATACTGCTGGTCGTTATATTTATATGTATAGTAGCGGTGTATACCTATCATTTTTACAATATTATCAAGTGAATAGTTATACTTTCTATTTATTGCATCCAAAATCTGCTTACGACTTTGATGAAACCGGGAATCAAATTCGTCATACATTTTTGTAATAATGTCGTCTTTGAGTGCATCATCGGCCAAGTCTTGCGTCATGCATTTTTTATTTATTGCGAAACAATTGCTTTTAACGTTGCAAAAATAAGACGTGTCATACATACTTGTAGACGAAGGAATAGTATCGTCTTTTACCCACTTGCCATTGTTGCGAATAAAATATTCGTAGCGTGTTCCCGGCCCTCCTTCTCCAAATGCTGCGCCTTCCCCCGCTTCTTCGCCGCCAACACCTCCGACACCTCCGACACCCTCTTCGTCATCTATAACTAGAACTGCGTATTGCCCGTCCTGAACAAGACGTTTGCCGCGCAACATGTCGCGGATTTCCGACTTGGCGTCGTTCACTGGTAGTTTTGTCTTTTTCATGTAACGACTTGTTAAGAACGTCTCAAAATCAGGTGGCGAATAGTTTTTACGCTCATGTTCTAGTTTTTTAAGAAAGTCATAGTCTGTAAAATCGTATACCTTATCGTAGTGTACTTCGGCGTCTTCGTCATCTCTCATTTCTAATGCGTCGTTGTATTTTTTAGCAAGAACAAAATTCTTGCACTCATTTTTTGCATGATTGTCTTCCATTCTGTCTTCATATTTTTTCTTTTCTTGGGTATACAGCTGGTCAAAATCAAAAGGGGTAATGAGATCCTCGTTTATTACTGCCATCGTATTCGTATAAAGTCGCGCATTGTCAACACATATGAGCCGATATAAAATTTCGCTATTTGTAAGTGACACATGTGGAAAAATAGAAGAAACAGATTTCGCGGCAGATATTTCGCGCCGCTCTAGTTGTCGTTTCGTGTGTTTATATTCCTCGTTCGCTTTTACCATGGCAACCATAACAGGATAAATAATCTCACTTTGGACGAGTGCTTTATCATCGCGCATTCGTATTACTTCCGCAAAGTCATCGGGATAACTTTTTTTCAGTTCGTTATAAACCGCAATAACATCGTCAAAATCTTCAGGGTCAATCGTGCCGCCATTCTTTACTTCAACTTTTTTTGCAGACATTGCAATCGCTCGTTCAATAGGTGTCTTTGCGAAAGATGAAATATCATACTCAAATTCGGTTTTGGATGGAGGGGCACCCAATGATGCGACCATGCCGCCACCTCCGGCACCCCCCAATGCTCCAGCGGATCTACTTGACGGATTTTGCTGCTGATTGTCGACGTTTTTATAATTTTCAGCCGCCAAACCATAAATATTGAGAATATCTGTTTCAAAGTCGACCTGACGCGAATCTTTCAACAAATTGTATAAACTAGACGAAGCTGCATATTTTGCGGCATACTTTGCAGCCGAAATTCCGGCATACTCTCGCGCACTTTGAACCAGCGTTTTTTTATACTCTAGCACTTTCTGCTCAATCATAGATGCAAATATCGAATATTGACGTGTAGTCAAGTCGCGCATATATACCATGAAAGGCTGAAGCAGGCCGACATAGTTGCTTAGTGTTATACTTCCCATCGCGTATTTGCTCATAACATCAATTAACAATTCTGTATTTGGGACAAACATTTCGACGAATTTTCTATATTTTTCATCAGAGTCTATGTCCTGGTCGGCAACAAATGATACAAAACTGGATGCAAGTGTTGCAATTTCGTCGGAAGAATATTGACTATGCGTCTCGCGTTCCCGCAATTCAATCGTTTTTTGTGTAATACTCGTATTTTTACGAAGCAAATTCCAGTATGGAATGAAATGCCTGTTTGCATCAGCGCGACGCATAATATTTGTATTTGGTAGTGAAATATTTGAAAAATTCATGGCGGGTTCAGGTAAACTCAAATACGAAGTGATATCTATTTTATCGCTTTTTGTAATAGGAACAACTTCGATAGTTTCGTTTGTTTTACGACCATAGGAAATACCGGTTTTAATCTTAAGATGCGATAAACCCATGTTATACGTTTGGATGACAAATCGGTTGCGTTTTATGGTATCACCTTTTACAATACTTGAATAAAAATCATTCAAGTTATCCAATACTGCAGTAATATTCGTGTGTATGAATTGCGTGGTCGCCGTTTCCGGGGTAGTGAATGGTGTAATATATGTATTCATCTTTGCAATATAGGAAAGAAACGATTCCTTGCTGGAAGCATAGTCTTCAAAAAGTGCATTGGATTCTTCCAGATTTTCTTCCATATTGTTTGTCGTAAAGTCGGACGCATTCGACGGATCAGCATTGTAAAATTTGCGAATGTTTTTGGCTACAGGAAGAAGCCAGAATAGTTTTTGATTTAATGCGAGTAGCGACTTTGCGAGAGGTTTATGGTGCTCTGACCTACGTTCAGGAACAAGAGCATTTCCGTTTGCGTCAAAATTGGAAAATTCGTCGCGAAGCTGCTGAAAACGTTCAATAATGGTGTGAATATTATTTAAAACCGATTTTGTCCTTTCGGCATTGGGGTATTTCGAAACCAGTTCATTTAAAAGGTCGCTTGTTTGGCTTTCAATGCTGTATCGTTTTTGTTCTTCAGGGAGCTCGACATATTGGACGATGGGTTCTAGTTCTTCGCCGAAAACAATGGAGTCTGCGTCAAAAAGAATTTCCTTTAGTGCATTTTGAATTTCTTCAACGGGGGGTGCTGCGGCAGCTCCCGAGGAAGTTGGCGATTTTCGCATGCGACTGATAGAAATGGGCTCAACGCCGACTTCTTCTTCTTGGTGAACTGGGATATCTTGTGCGGGGGTGGCGGCAAGTGATGCAATAGAAGTTTTATCTTTTTCCTCAACAATAGTGGGAGGGCTGCGTATTCTTATCTCTTCAATGGGTATATTTTCGGGAATACCTTTGTATTCAAAATCGATATAAAATACTTGTTCGCCAGGATATGCTTTTATTTCAATTCTGTCATTCTCTAAATTCGTGATTTGTCCGGTAATAATCGTTGGCAAATCTCCGCCAAACCGGATATCAATCCATTTCCCTGGTAGTAAATCATTCTGGCGAGCATATTCGGGGTGTTCGGGGGAATCTAAAAGATTAATCGCGGTAATGGACTCGTCTGTGAATCCACCGGACGGGCTCATGATAAGCACGAGATGTGATGCATTAGATGTATTTATTAACTTAATTTTTTGATCGTCGATATATGTTATCAAATAAATCTGGTCATGTATAGTTGAATTCGTTTGAGCAATGATTTGTATAATATCGCCTATACCAATGTCAACACTTACTGGTTCTTTTTCTTGAGGTGATGTTGATACTTCCGACATTGATTACTTTATATATATAACAGAATTTTTTATGAATGTATGTATGAATATATATATGATTCAATATTTATTTATTTTTACTACGATATTATTAAATTTGCCTAACTAACCATTTCTAACCATTACTAACCATTACTAACCATTTCTAACCATTATAATAGTTATTAAATATACATAAAGACTATCGCATATAAGTATACATACACACGCATATATACTTTTTCCAGACCAGACCAAAGCATAACCCACTGATTCCAAAACAAAATGTATAATCTTAAGAGCATTGAGGGGTTTGACAGACTATTGCAACTGATTCGCGAACAGAACGGAAGCAAACAAAAAGAATCTGCTGGCCAAAATACAACAACAAACTATGACGAGGAAATTCAGAAAATCCTTAATAATCTAAAATTAACGATGAAACATTGGAAGACCGCAACGGGAATGTATTCTATTATCAAATACGACAAACGTGGGTTGGGTGTTACATATGAAGAATATAAAACGATTGGCATGTTGCGGTCGGTGGTTGTGAACGAGGAGGGAAAAATCGTTTGCTATTCACCCCCCAAGTCGCTATATATTACGGACGATCTTGAGAAGCAATTTGATGCAAACAATATCATGTCTGAATTGTCAGAAACGAATACAAATGAATGGTATGCCGAAGAGTTTATAGAGGGGACGATGATTAATCTATTTTATTCACAGGATGCAAATGGAGGAGGAGAAGGAGGAGAAGGAGGAGGAGCGTGGGAGATTGCTACAAAGAACACGATTGGCGGGAATGCACTATTCTATTCACCGAAGAATCCAAAAGAAGAGATTGAAATAAGAGAAAGTGACACATTTCGCAATATGTTTTTCGATACGTGTGCGAAAATTGGTTTCGAATACGAGAACTTGCCCAGAGACGTGGTGTATAGTTTTGTTTTGCAACATCCAAAAAACCGGATTGTTTTGCCGATTACATCGCCTGCTATTTATCTTATTGCAGTGTATCGCATAATGGATGAGCTAGAAGTCATTCAACATAGTCGCGACGGATTCCTGGAAAATATTATTAATTGTGACAATATTCGGGTGCCAAAAGCCCTTTCACTGAATGGAGGGGGTGGAGGGGGTGGAGGGGCTGGTTCAGGATACACATTTAATAATTTTAAAAAAGAATACGCCTCTATGAATTCGGCATATAATATGATGGGGGTTGTATTTTACAATATGGTAACAGGTGAGCGCATGAAGGTGCGTAATCCGATGTATGAGATGGTGAAAAATGTTCGCGGAAGCGATCAAAAAATTCAATTGCAATATTTGACTCTGCGCCATGGCGGACGCGTAGCTGATTATCTGAAAGATTTTCCCGAATATAAGAGCGTATTTAGCCACTACCGCAGCCAATTGCATTCGTTTACGCGCAACTTGCATCAAAATTATCTGGATTGTTTTGTTTTTAAGAAGAAACCATTTGCCGAGTTTCCTGCGCAGTATAAAACGCACATGTTTGTGTTGAATAAAAAATATATTGAGGAACTACGAGAGAATAAGAATAGCGTGACCTTTAACTATGTGGTCGAGTTTATAAATAACTTGAATCCAGGGTCGCTTCTGTTTTCACTCAACTATGTCGTGAAAGAACATAAGAAGGAAATTCAAAGAGTGGAAGAGCCGATTGCGGACGTGGGTGTGGGCGCAGAGACTCAGACTCCACAATAACGTAGCACCCGTAGCAATATAACATATAAAAAACGAACTTAAAAGCTATTTGTATACTATATGTAGCATACTACATATCGCATACCACGCACCGAACCAAAATGGTCAAAACAAGAAGCCAGAATAACCAAAATAGTGCTACCAATAGCATCACCGAAGGTGTTGTTACAAGGTCGCAGAAACATAAGCACCGACACCAATATCAGACACAACATGCGCCGGTTCAAAAAGCATTAAAAAAGAAAGAACTGCCCAATGTGGAGTTGACCGATAGATTGAAACATCAAATTACAAAACGTCAACAACTTCGCAAACAGATTCGACAAAATCAAACATCTATTGTAAATGAAATTCATACAGATGTAAGCACGTCAAAAACCCAAAACAATGACGAAATGACATCCGTTTGGAAGAATTTTGAATCTATATTCAAATACATTGACGACTTTACGCGGTTTAAGAAACGCGTAGAGGGGAAATCTATATACCTATCGTAATATACCCAATGTAATATACATTATGTAATATACATGATATAAAAGTATTTTGAAATATTAAAATACAATACGTAAATCGTATTTTAATATTTATTTTAACTTCAATGTCGTATACATTATGTTTAAATATGATAGTAAAAGATGAAGCACATATTATTGAAAATACGTTTGAAAAACTTTTAGATAAAGTAAAAATAGACTACTGGGTTATATCGGATACGGGGTCGACGGATAACACGAAAGAAATCATTGTCGACTTTTTTAAACAACGGGGTATACCGGGCGAACTTTATGACGACGAGTGGCAAAATTTTGGACATAATCGAACGATGGCGTTGCGTCATGCATATAATAAAAGCGATTATTTATTAATATTTGACGCCGATGATGAGATATGTGGCGATTTTCAACTTCCAAATTTTGACTTGATGAACAATAACAATAACAAAGACGCGTATAGTTTTCAGTTTGGTGACAGCAACGGAATTCAATACATAAGAACGCAGCTCATCAACAATAGAAAAAAATGGAAATACGTTGGGGTACTGCACGAATACATTAGATGTTGCGAACATTCAAGTGAACCAATTATTATTTTGGGCAACTATTATACGATTTCGGGTAGAACAAGTAATCGCAACAAAGACAAAAATAAATATTTAAATGATGCACATGTTTTGGAGAAAGCATATGAAGAAGGAGTTCAAAATAAAGACGATATATATTGTCGGTATGGATTTTATTGCGCCAATAGTTACTACGACGCACAACAATATGATGAAGCACTGAAATGGTATAAGATAACTCTCGAAAATAAAAACTGGACACAGGAAAAATACGTATCGTGTCAGCGCATATATAATATTTACAAGATACGGGGGGAAATTGAAATGGGTATGTTTTTTTTAGTGAAAGCATTCGCATATGATACGCAGCGTGTAGAATGTTTATACGAGCTGGTTGTTTATTACTGCAAACAGGACATGAATGATATTGCTCACAACTACTACAAGATGGTGAAACCATTTTATGATAATGTTTATTTGACAACACGCGGAGAGCATGAAATGCGTGGTAAACTTTTTTTGGATGGTAGTAGAGCCAACTTCTTTTTACCCTATTATATGATTATTATAGCATATTATGCGAACGATATGGAAACGGGGATACAAATGTATAGAATACTATTTACGAAAAAATACAAAGAGTTCAATGCGTATTATATTGGCAACCTGCTTTCGAATATGCAGTTTTATATAGATATAGATAAAGTTAAAGACGATACAGACTTTATAAGATTATTTCAAGATTATGTCGACTTTTTACTGGCACATAATTATCCTATTGAAACACACCGCGTGGTGATGGATAAATACGAAAAATATGGAATAGTGGTTCCAAATAAAGTTTGCTAGTTACTTACTTATTTATATAATATAATAAATATTTATATTATATTATAGCCAACTATTTCTATTTTTAGCAAATATTTTCACACGTAAAATATTGATATATTATATAGTATAGTTAAACTTACTGCTTAAGATATTTAAAAAGATGATTTCTAAAAAACTTTTAATATTTATTTTACTTTTTATGATTTTCGAATATATTCTTTTAATAACAGAATGGAAACCTTATTTGGATATGTGTTCGGAGATTCAAGGTTATAAATATAATTGGTTTAAAAGTCAAGATAATAAATTAAAATTAATTCCATTATTAATACATTCGTTTTTTTTCCTAGTATTACTATTTGTATTAAGTAGATTTCTTGGAGAAAAAATATTTAAAATTAATTTAGTTTCATTTTTATTCATAGTTCTTATTTATGGTATGTGGGATTTTGCATATTACATAATGTTTGATAAAGCACTAAAACATCTACCAGTATTACTTTATGATATGATAGTAGTAGGAGGTTTATGTTTAGTATTAACACAATTTATTTTTAACAAATTTTATAAAATATTAGAAAAAAATATTCCGGTCCTTATTTTATTATATTTTGTAACTATGTTTTTATTTTTTTACGTATGTTATAAATATAATCCGGATATATCAAATATAACCGGAATATACCAACCATATCATATATTATTTATTGTATTTATAACATTATTAGCAACATTTTGTTATAATTTAATAAAAATTTAAATAGGAAATGGTCTTTGATTTTTCTCAACAACAAGAGGTGTCGGCATAATGAGTGGTATTCTATCAAAGAAACTGCATTCCGGTAGTTTCTTAAGTTCGGGCACTACGGGCGCCTGAGGAGTTACTAAATTCGTGGAATTGATTCCAAACAGCGCAGATTCAATATCGACAGAGTTGTTTGAGAAAGATTCGCGCGACATATATGTCGGACGATACCCTAGTGTTGGAAGCGCGGTGGTATACGCTTTTCCATTCTGTGCGTTTTCGTATGTGATGTGCGTAAATATACCAGTGTTTTGTTTCTGCTCTAAACAATAGTCGCTAGAAGTGTTTTTATTTTTTGTTGATGCCATTTGTTTGTTATTAGTTGTTTATTTTATTATATACTATTATTATTTATTTATATTATTATTTTCGGGTTTAGGTTTATATTTTCAACTGCTCAATTAATTTATTTTTTGTCTCCGTAAACGTAAAATAAGAGTATAGGTTTTCGGAAGTAAAAGATTCTATTGTATCGGGTATTGGTCTATATTTATAAAGCAAATAAACTAAACAATTATGAAACAAATCAAACGTATCAAATGAAAACATAAGTTGCATGACAAATTCGTAGTTTTTTTTATTATCAACAAATCGCGGATGTGCTTCCAGTATTTCAACGAAATCTTTGTCGCATTTCAATTTTTCGTATACTTCTTCTAATGTTTTCATAATGACGTCGGAGTCATATTCCTTAAGACCAAAAGCTGACAAGTAGTCAAATCTATAAATAACATCTTGGGTTTCTTCGTCGTCGGCATCATGCATCTTATATGTGCAAATAAAATGAGTATTATACATATGTTGTCGGTTGTCGTCGTCGGTTGTCGTCGTCGGTTGTCGTCGTTACCTATATATAATTTTGTAATCATAATCGTTTTAATACGTTTTAACCACATATTAAAATGATTTATTGGTGTGCGCGCCTGTGTGTCGCAAACGATACACCGCACTTTGCTTTACATGCCACAAGAAGTATATTTAGTCTCACGCTCAAGTTCGCGTGAAGGAATGCCACCACGTATCCAGCCATTTACTGCAACACCTTCAACCAGATTTGCCGGGTTTGTAATCGTAGATGCGATCGAAGGAATGAGGGGATACATTTCGTGGTTTACAAAGCAAACTTCGGACGACGGATTTACGCTCTTCTTGTTGATATTGTAGTCACCCTGCCAGAGCCTGGATTCGACAAGGGGATTAGATTCACCTTTTCCTAAATATGGCACAGTCTTAAACGGACGCTCAAACAAACTGATGCGGCATCGAGGGTGCGTCATCATACTGCCATTAAATAGCTCACTATTGGCATCAATGTTGCACCCACCGGCACCGACTTGATACCCACCGGTGTAGTTGACACCTGGTTGCGATGTTGCAAAATCGATCGGGCGCGCCATATTGCAATCTGCTGCAAAAAAGTTATTCAACATGTAATTGCTTGAATTCAGATTTTGAACATTGCGCTGACTTTGCCCACACTTGTCATCACCAATTCGCGATAAATTATCAAATACGTAGTCTCTAACGATTGCCATTTTATGAATAATATATCTGTATATATCTTTCTATGTATATATGTATATACAACTGAAAATATATTTTTATTGAAAATATATTTTTACTAAATAAAATAAAATAAAATAACATAAAATAAAATAACATAAAATAAAATAACATTATGACACATTTTTATCCATGATCCATGATTCACAATTCACAATTCACAATTCACGATTAGTTATACACGCCTCCAATACGTGGAAACCATCTTCCAAGAGCATTGTCATTGCCTTCTTTCGCTGAAATCATATCACCGAAGCAAAAATTTGCAAAACCACCCTGATCATTTGGAATTGTTGTATTTGGGTTGGTATAAAAGTTTCTCATACCAAAATCAAAACTATAGTTATCTCCTATATCGCTAAATAGTTTACGGCGAATATATTCTTGTTGTTTTTTGGTTCCGTCACCAAATGTTGTATCCACGACATAGTCTTTTGTTTTATTGTTCAGGTCCTTTTCCACCTCCGGGTTATATGCTGGCGCTGCTTCACTGCGATTTGGGTCATATGATATTTCTGGTAAAAGCACATTCATCATTGGATTATTCTCTTGTGGATTTGTGTAGTCGTCTTTTAATTCATTATATAACATTGCATTTGCAAACCCTTCTTTTATATTTTGTTTAGATTTGGTATCCTTGGTATCCTTGGTATCCTTGGTATCCTTGGTATCCTTGGTATCCTTGGTATCCTTGGTATCCTTGCCACCCCCATCCCCATGACTCGTAGATTCATCTTTTGCCTTTTGATTGCGCTGGACGTTATATAGAATAGCAATAACTGCTAAAGTTATAACTGCTACCAAAATAATTTTTAAGTTGAGTGTAATTAAATATCCTAAAAGAGATGCGATAATAACAAATCTACTTATAGCATTTAATTTTTCCACACTTGACATATTTTCGCCAGGCCATACACTGCTTATATGTTTTTTATTAAATAAAATAGTGGGTTCGTTTAACCAAAATGGGGTTGATGGCGTTAATAGTGTTGTTGGTGTTATTGGCGTTGATGGTATTTGTTCCATTATATATATATTCTTAATTATTTTTTATTATTTTTATTCATTTCATTCTGGATTTGTTCATCGTTTATTTTTATTTAATAAAATGAAATGATGAAAGAACTATAAAGGAATAGTCTGGACTGGTGGATTATTTTTTACTTTTCTTCTTTTTCTTTTGTCCCGAACCCGAACCTTGAGCCTGGGGTTTCATGTGTGCTTGTGCCCACTCAACTAAATTACTTTCGGCCTCACTAATAGCCTGAGATGGCAACTGATTGGTGGTTGCTTGAGGCGTGACTCTGGGAGTTTGAACGATTGTTTCACCCGACGATGCAGTATAAACCGATGTCGCGGGGCGTTGTTGTGGTTGTGGTTGTTGCTCCTGGCGTTGCTGCAATTTTTGATGCATCCGTTCCTTCATTTTAGCATTCTTCATATTTTGCTGAAGGTGGCTTTGCATTGCACCAATATTCACCTTACCTCCTCCTCCTTTTCCTCCCATACCCCCCATACCTTTCATTCCAAGTTGACTCAACATACTCGACAAATTCCCCATACCTGGCATATTTTTCATATTACTTAAAAGCTCGCTCGCTTCTTGCATAAGTTCGCTTTCCTTAATATCGCCTTTCTTAAATTTATCGTCCAGCTTTTGACCAACATTCTTTACCATATTCATCAGCTTTCCTGGATTTTTAAACAATTTTTGGAATACATTTCCCATATTAAGATTCTCGGGATTCTCTAAATCAATTCCCAAATCCAATTCGCCAGCAGTTTCCTCGGCGATTTCCTTTGCAAGTGCACCAATTTTTCCATTCAATAATTTAGAAATATGGTCATGGACTGCTTCAGGATTAGGGATGTCTGGTTTTTTACCTGTATTTGCACCAGCATTTGCCTCGGCATTGCCATTGCCATTGCCATTGCCATTGCCATCGCCACCAAGGTTGAAATTAGGAAACGTTGACATGTCAATTCCTTCAGGCATAAAGTTTTTAAATTGTTCTGCCATTTTTGCAAAGTCTTTCATGTGTTCTCCCGCTTCTCCTGCTTCTCCTGTTGCACCCATCCCCATTCCCCCCATCCCCGTAAAAAGGTCCTGCATATTTTTAAATGTCTCATCCAGCTTACCCTTCAACTCATCTTCATTAATTGCCTCAAATAGTTTTGCAGTATCTCCAAATGAATTCTGGTCAGATACATTCGTAATAATTGAAAAAAGAATAAGCTGCAAATATTTCATAATCGTCTCGCGTGTTTTATCACTAATATCGGGTGTATTCCAGACATTTGCAAAGTCTACATCCGGCAAAAAGTGCACGTCTGCACTCCGGTTTGTAAACATTTCAACATTTTTATACAAAACATCAAAAAAACGCACAGGATATATCTTCTTGCAGTGTTGATATAGCTCGGTTATGTTGTCGCAACTTAGTGTGCGACGACCAGAGCCATCCACACAAGAATATTTATCTAATTTTTCAGAATACTCTGGAAATGTCGAGCCAAAATCGTTTATAAAATCACAAATCACCTTTTTAAACTCTTCGGGAATAACTTCTATTTCTGCTTCATTGGATGCTGGCGTTGATGTGTTTCCATTTCCATTTTCTCCGGAATTGTTATTATCTTTTTTACCCATTATATACCTTTATTATATACTTCTAACTTATGAATTACTATTTAAATCAAAAACGATAAATAATATATTTTAGTAATTTGTTCAATATACATTCATTCATTCATTCATTCATTCATTCATTCATTCACTATAAAGCTTCGAAAGGATACACAGATTTTTAATATACATTAATGACTTTTGTTGATTATTTTCGCCCATATTTCTTACCGGTTCACGCAACGAATCAATATGTTTCATAATATCGTCCGATGAGTTTAAATATCTCAAATCATTCTTATAGTCTTTTTCTATGAAAAAATTAATATTGTTATTATCTATTTCGCTTTCATAGTTTACAACTATGTATTTATACCATATTTTAATAACAAGTGCCGGATTCATTTTTTTTATTAAAATCAGTGCGTTTTTTGCCCGTTTTATTGCATTATCGTTCACAAAAACGCCCTCAATGTCGTCTAGAAAGTCACAAAATTGTGTATTAAAGGCGGTAAGTAATATACTTTTATCGCTCTTTTCGTCGGTCATAGTTAGTAGATGGGTTATGCTGTTTTATTTTTTCTTTTTTCTTTTTTATTAATAATATTACTTTATATTCGCAATATTAGTGATACTAGTGATACTATTATAAGTAATCCTATTTTTAAATATTTTTTTATTATTATTTAATTCTGTGCGTTAGTTAAATCTTACATTTTTTTGCTGCTGTTGCTGTTGTTGTTGTTGGATTGGTTGTTGTATGGCTTGCTGTTTAACTTGCTGTTGAAACATTTGTTGTTGTGAAAATTGTGACTGGTATTGTTGTTTTTGTTGTTGATTTTGTGTTATTTGTTGTTGAGATAGTTGTTCGCCACCCTTTGCTTGTGCACTCATATTTATTTGTATATCAGTATTACGCTTTTGTTGCAAATTTTCTAGCGACACACTTCCTATTTTATCGGGAGTATAGTCTTCCTTTGGTGCATCGATGCGTATGTCACTATCAATCGTTGCATAGTTATATAATTGCCGCATTCCACCATTTCCTTTTGCAGATAAGTCGTCGCTCGACTGATCCCAGTAACTAAAAGAATCAGACGCAACGCCATACCCGCCAATGCAATCATCGTTTAGTGAAAAAGGCGATGGTTCCCCGTTGTTGTTTGTAGCGACCATATTTATTGCAGTATCTCTTGGCTGCAAATGCGCCAATATTTGGTCGCCATATAATACCTGATGCCCCTGTTTCATTAACAAAAGTGCAGGAACGCGATTTACCTGAGGGGGCATAATAATCTTCTCACCATTTTCAAGAACTATATACCACGAACCTGTTGTTCCTTTGACACGTTTATCAATACATAAATAATGTAATTCTTCTTTGATATTACTTTTTGCCAAAGTTTGTAGAATTTTTTTAGACTTCTCGCAAAAGTTGCTATAATATAAAATGCTGCTCATAATATAATTACTACGAGTATATATCGTATATTTTAACTTATTTCATATGTATTTAACTTGTTTATAACATTAAATAGATATTCCTTAATATCTATGTCGGTTATGGTATTTGTTACTTTGGTATTCGCAATTTATTATTTATTATAAAATTGATTTAATAAATAGTATATTAATAATATAATAAGACAGACCAACACAAGTAGTCGCTACAACAAGACAAAATGGACCCACGCATTTCAAATCTTATCGAAGAAAACGGCGCCCTTAAGTTTACGCTCACGGAATGTAATATGAGTATTGCAAATGCATTGCGACGTATTATTGTATCCGATATTCCAACATTCGTATTTAGAACATACCCCTATAATGAAAACAAGGCTGAAATAAGGCACAATACAACAAGGCTTCACAATGAAATTATTAAGCAACGTTTGAGTTGTATTCCTATCCATATCCAGGACATGGGTTTTCCATATAAGGATTATGTCATCGAACTAGACATTAAAAACGAAACCGACAATATCGTCTACATTACTACAAGAGACTTCAAAATCAAAAATATAGTCACGGAACGCTACTCCAGTGAATCCGAGGTGAGGCAAATATTTCCACCTTGTCCTATCACGGGTGACTATATCGAGTTTGCACGACTGCAGCCGAAGCTGTCCGAAAATATCGACGGCGAAAGATTGGCACTGCGTTGTGCATTCGATATTGGAACCGCGGGGCAGGATGGCGCATTCAATGTAATCAGCACATGCGCGTATGAGTGCACCCCCGACGTCGAGAAGGCAAATCAAGCATGGGCTGAAAAAGAGAAGGCATTTAAAAAAGAAGACATGAACGAAGAAGATATCGAATTTGAAAAGAAAAACTGGTTTCTCTTGGAGGCAAAGCGATTCTATGTTGAAAATAGTTACGACTTCGTCATCGAAAGTGTAGGCGTTTTTGACAATATGGAAATACTCACAAAGGCATGTGATATTATGATTAAAAAATGCGAGGCTTTCATGTATGACCTAGAGCACGGCAATGTTGTAATAGTTCCATCCGAAACAACACTGAAAAATGGTTTTGATATTACATTGAAAAACGAGGATTACACACTTGGAAAAGTGATTGAGTTTTACTTATATCAGAATAATTTCATTGGGGATAAAAGTGTATCATTTTGCGGATTTAGGAAACCTCATCCTCATTCGCTTGATAGCCTTATTCGCATTGCTTTCCATAATCCAATTGAGGTTGTTGGTGTTTCAGGATATTTGCAAGGCGCGACAGCCAATGCTATTCAGGCGTATAAACAAATCATGAGTCAGCTTGGAGGTGACATTCAGAAATCTGTATCCAAGTCGGAGGCTGGACCTATGACCGAAAAGAAATCAAGAGAAAGTCCTAAGAAACCCAGCGCCGAAAGCGGGCAACAAGAGGAAAAGCCCATTGCATCTGCATCTGCCGCACCTAAAAAACTATCAAAATTGCCAACCGCATCAGCGTCCGGTAAACCTAGTGCGAAATTAGATTTATCAAAATTGAAACCACTTTCGGTTTCGGCATCGGCAGCACCTGTAAGCAGAGCACAATCTTCGCCTTCCGACGAAGAAGATGAAGAAGAAGACTAGATCACAAATACAACAACTATATTTTAATATACTATATTTTTACAATATTTTTACAATATTTAATATAATATTATTGTATTATATTAATATATTAAATATATAATGTCATTTACACGTTTTCACGATGACCCATGTAGAATTGTAAAACAACAACAGGAATCAACCGACCAAGGCAAGTGGAGACTCAATGTTCCAGGCAATGGTGATAAACCTTGTTTTATGGTAGATCCATCTATACGTCTTCAAAAATGGGGCGCAAATTTGATGACAAATACAACCAATCTTGAAAGCTCTTTGTTTGGACTTGACAGGACACTGACACGTGACTGCAATCCTCAAAATAACTATAGGGATACGGATGTATCGAGCGATGCAATCAAATACCCAACATGTTCGCCATTTACGGACCAGTCGCGAGTAACAAATCCTGCATGGTGGTATAGGGATTTAGAACAACCAAATTGGGACTACCTTTTTTTAAACCCCCAAGAAAATACATGTTTATCGTTTCAAAATAATATTAACACGCGAATTTTAGAAAAAGATAATTTTGTTCCAAAGCCGTCTTTTTTTTGTTATAATACAATTGATACAACAAGTAGATTATTTAATAATAGTTAACCAACTAAAATATAAATTCCATATAATTTCCGTATAAATATATTTAATATATAGTAAAAAATATATTACATATATATAAACATATATAATAACACGCATAACGATATATAAGAAAATATAAATGGAAGTAGTCATACCTTTATTAGCAGCAGCAGGATTAATATTCGCCGGAAAAACCGATAAAAAACAAAATGATAACAGCATGCTTAATCGTGAAACTATGACACAAGCAAAAAAGGAAGCCTTTACAAATATGGGGCGGAATAGAATCAGGTATCAAGACATCTTGCCAAATGCAGACGATAATATATACCAGTCATATCCGAATGTAAGTATGAGTATCAAGGGTAATGACAATGCATACCCCTCCGGTTCGGCAGTTACCGATAAGTATTATAATGCAACATTAGATAAACGTATTTTGTCAAAAAATACGCAATTTGGCAACCCGTATAATACAAATAGCGTAGTTACCAATGTAAATGGTGCACCCCCGAGTTCACAATCTTCGCTTTACTCCCTTACCGGGAAACAGATAAACGTTGATAATTTTGAACACAATAATATGGTTCCTTTTTTTGGCGCAAGGGTTCGCGGAAGCACTAATAGCGCAGATACACATGAGTCGATTTTAGATAGTTATAGTGGAACAGGTAGTCAAAAGGTATGCAAAGAAGAACGCGCGCCTTTATTTGCCCCCCAAGCAAATATGCAATACCCCAATGGTATGCCCGATAATAGCGACTTTATTAAATCGCGCATGAATCCGGGCACACAGATGTCCAATGTCAAACCATGGGAAGAAATAAGAGTTGCGCCGGGATTAAACCAGGGTTTCACTTCATGTGGAAGCAACGGATTCAATTCCGGTATGGAAGCACGCGATATGTGGGTGGACAGGAATGTTGACCAGATGCGAACTACAAATAACCCCAAACTCACATATAGTTTAGAGAATCATGAAGGCCCGTCTTACTCGTGGAATGTGCAGCAGCCACCGGATGCGAAAACGTATGGTCGCGTCGAGAAATTCTTGCCGGATAAATTTTATTTGAATACTCCCGATAGATGGTTAACTACAACCGGTTTAGAAAAAGCACAATCGGGGCGCCCCGAAGAAATGATGAAAGACCAAAATCGTATATGCACAACTTCTGAATATTTTGGCACAGATTCAAACATAAGCGGCACAAAACAATATGCGCCCGAATTTTATGAACCCGCAAAACGCGCAACAAATGACCTTGATAAAATTGAAAATGTTTCTTATAATGGAAAGAACGACCCCACAAAGATGGACCATCGGGGTATAGGACGCATGTCAACTACAAATCGCTCTACTATAAAACCAAAACCATTTTTAGGGACTATGATAAATGGTGCATTGAAGGCAGTTGTTGCGCCGATTTTAGAAGCAGTTCGCCCATCTCGTAAAGAAAATGCGGTTGGTTCAATTCGGCCCTCTGGAAATGTCCAAAATGCCATGGGCTCTATTGGCGTTGCATATAACCCCACAGACAGAACGCCCACTACTATTCGTGAAACAACCGAAAATTTGTTGGATTTTAATCACTTGAATGTTGCACCGGTGACAGAGGGAACCGGTTACTTGGTTGCCGACCAACAAGAGGTATACACGCAGCGTGAAACTACAGAACCTGAATACTTTGGCACGACGGGGGGTGCAGCGAGTCAAGGTTTTGTATCTAATTTGGCTGCAAGCAACCAGCACAATAATATTAACAAATTTTCAAAAGAATATACACCATCCGGCAACATGGCAATGTTTAATAACACTGAAAATATTAACATAAAACGCGCCGATAAAAATAATAATGCGTGCCCGTGGAGTTCAGGGGCAAGCGCTGGTTCAGGTTTAGGCGGAATGCCGCCATCTTTGAAACAATTTGGCGAGATGAGTAAAATGCCGCAGTATTATCAAGAGTCTATCAATTGCGAACGCATTCAACCGAACATCTTAGATGCATTCCGTCAAAATCCTTATACGCAAAGTTTACACAGCTATGTATTTCCATGAAACATATGAAACATATGAAACATATGAAACATATGAAACATATGAAACATATGAAACATATAAATATAAGTATTGAAAATATATATAAAAATATCTATACTATATATATTATATTACATACCACATCCTATCCTATCTATCCTATCCTATCTATCCTATCCCAATCGCGAAATGAAAAATTTTTGCTTGATTGCGCTTCTTCCGGCACTTACATGTGCTTTTTTTCTTCCTATCTCCCCACTATTCGAACATGAATTATCTGTTTCTTCTCACGCTTCTCACGTTGACACAACAGACACCATCACCAACACCAACATCGCGACCAGCCCTGAAATCAAAGAGATATGCAACATAGTTCATTTTGCAGAAACAAAATTGTGTAATAATAAAAGTTCAGACACTAATAACATTCCTCCCCAACTTTGCTCTCTCCTCTCGCTTATGAACCAAACATTTTGCCAAGATGAAAAAGGAGAGAAAGGAGAGAAAGGAGAGAAAGGAGAGAAAGGCGAGAAACACGTAAATGCAAATAGAAATACAGAATCGGATATTTCTGATATAAATGAAAATATTATTGAAAAATTCTATTCAAATGTGTATATCGAAGAGATTAAGAATAATAATACTAATTTCAATCCGAAAGATTTATGCCCCATATTTGACCTTGTAGATAAAACATTCTGCACTTCAGAAAATAATAAATTAAATCCGAAAGAACTATGCCCTCTTCTTGAGTTCGTAGAGAAAGAATTGTGCACTTAATGCGCCTATTGCATCTAAGCTTTTAGTAACTTGTGTGTATTTTTTATATTATATATTTATTATATAATACAAAAATAATATAATATATTATAACATAACTATATCAAGATAATCTAGAATCCAGTCAAACATTATGAGAAGTTTTAGTTCAAAATCACCATTTTCATTTTTAAAAACGAACGAGTCTATCCCACTAATCATATTTATTTTCATTTTTTTAGGCGTTGGTCTGTTTTTTTGTATTAATAAATTAACCGAAAAACAGCAACAAAAAATTGCCGACGCAAAATTAGCAAAAGAAAACGATGAAGTAGAATTGAATGTTGTAAATTCGGAAAATAAAAATATTGCTTCAAGAATGGCAGCTGCAGACCAGGGGGCGGGCGACGCAGTGCCCAATAAGTATACCGAAATGGATCAATTGTATGCACCATCAACTTCATTTAACGAAGAAGTCCGACTATTTATAAAAAAAGGTAATGAAAACCCGGAAGAATATAGTCATACGCCAGCATATGTTCCTCCTTTTGGAACCGGAAAAGAAACGAGATGTGCAGGTAGACAAGTCATCCCCCCATCTTCAACAACCTATGTTCAATCGTCTTTATCCTCTAATTTAGTAAAAACATCATCGGACGCTGCATATTTATCTTAAAATACACATCGTGAAAACCACATTGAATAATAATAATAATAATAATAATAATACAAAAAATAATATAAAACTATCTTAAAAATAATATTAAACTATACTGATATTATTTTTTATATTATTTTAGTAACTTTATAAGTAGCATGAGTGGGATGAGTGGCACGACCGACCTTGACTTAAAAATCGCATTTATTACAGGGGTGACCGGCCAGGATGGTTCGTATCTCGCGGAACTATTACTATCAAAAAAATACATCGTTCATGGATTAATACGTAGGGCATCAACCATGAATACATCGCGTATTGAACACATATTTAATGATAAAAATTTGAAATTACATTACGGGGATATCACCGATAGTTCGTGTTTAGAAAAGATTTTAAACCATATTAAAAATACGTATCTAAATATGCAGCGACTTGAGGTATATAATTTGGCAGCACAATCGCATGTCAAAATTTCATTTGAGATGCCAGAATATACCGCCGATACATGCGCATTTGGAACATTGAAACTACTAGAGGCAATTCGCAATAGTAATCTGGAAAAAGTTGTGCGATTTTACCAGGCGTCGACAAGTGAACTATACGGGAAAGCCGCCCCCGAACATATTCCACAAAATGAAAATACGCCATTTTATCCACGTTCCCCATACGCAATTGCAAAATTGTATTCTTATTGGATGGTAAAAAATTATCGCGAAGCTTATGGAATGTTTGCATGCAATGGTATTCTTTTTAATCACGGGGGTATACGCCGCGGCCACAATTTTGTCGAGCGAAAAATAACACTGGGTTTGGGTAAAATAATTAGGGGTGAAACAGACCGCCTTGTGATGGGGAACATAGATGCAAAGCGTGATTTAGGGAATGCGCAAGATTACGTAGAAGGTATGTGGATGATGTTACAACATGATGTGCCAGATGACTATGTATTGGCAACGGGAGAAACGCATACGATTCGCGAAATGATTGAAAAGACGTTTGCACGATGCGGGTTTGAAATACTATGGGAGGGGAGTGGATTAAATGAGGTGGGATATAATGCGAAAACGGGACAGGCAATGATTTTTATAAGTGATAAATACTATCGACCTACGGAAGTAGATGTGTTGCAAGGGGACTCTACGAAAGCGATGATAACTTTAGGATGGGAGCCGAAGACATCATTCCATGAATTGATAAATATGATGGTGGATCATGATACCAGATACGTGTATAGTATGGTATAGTTTTCGCAACATTGCGGATTGAAATGAGGACAACTTACAACCATGCGATAATTTAATATTAATCACGAATTTAATATTAAATATAAAAATTACTTATTATTATATTACTATACCACGATATGACATCAATAGAAAATATACAAGACCATGATGATAATATAAAACCCCTCCCACAACTACTACAAATTCATACAGACATACAAGAAAAACTAAAATATTTCATAGAAATTAAAAAAATCCCCAATATTATTTTTCACGGCGTATCGGGGTGTGGCAAAAGAACGTTGGTAAAATTATTCATACAGGATATTTATAACCACAATAAAGAATCAATAAAAAATTATGTAATGGAGGTGAATTGTGCACACGGGAAAGGGATACGATTTATTCGCGAAGAATTGAAATTATTTGCACGCACAAATATTAATGTAAAAGACGGCGAAACTTTTAAAACAATAGTTTTGTCAAACGCAGATAAGTTAACCATAGACGCGCAATCTGCTTTACGAAGATGCATTGAATTGTTTAGCCATTCTACAAGATTTTTTATTATAGTTGAAGATAAGTATAAATTATTGAAACCTATATTGTCTCGTTTTTGCGAGATATTTGTGCCAGAGCCTATTATAAATCATAAAGTAGTCAACTTACACAAATATGCAATTAAGGAAACATTCGGTCTAGATAAACTTGCGAAAAATAAATGCGAGAATCTTAAACGAGAACTTGATTGTGGTGGTGGTAGTGATAGTGAAAATAAAGAATATACATTAGTTGAACTAATTGAAATGTGCACAAAATTCTATGAAAAGGGATATAGTAGTTTAGACGTTATTAAATATATAGAAATGTCGCCCCCAAATCGTATTAGCGATGAAAAAAAATACGACTTCATGATTACGTTTAATAAAATACGGAAAGAATTTAGAAATGAGAAATTATTAATGATGTTTATTTTACATTTTTTTCTTTTTCGTAACAATGTGACTTTAGAAAATATTTCGTTTATGTAAGGTAGTTAACATGGATGACTTTTCGTTAAGCAGTTTACAAGAGTCGAGAAACGAGTATTGTTCGCGACTAATTACACTATTGACGCCTTGTATTATTGACGGCATAAAGTCAATTTTTGATGAGTCGTGGAAGTTGTGTTTGGAAAATGACGAGAAACCGAAATATTTGATGACATTTCAGAATTTTTTAACACGCGTTCCCAAGTGGAATCCAAATATTATTTCACAAGAGTGCGAACGCATTAAAGAAAAAAGCAATTGTTCATATATTCCGGACATTATAACATGTGTCCATATCAATCAACTTAAAATGTTGTCATGTATGCGCGTAGGAACGACACAAAAGAAAGTTAATATCAACGTCCCAAATTTAGAAGAGTTTATTCACAATGTATACATTAATGCGGCGAGAAAGATTTACACCAATGTATATTTATTTGAGACGGGCATATCGTCGTTGAAGTTGCAGCGAAATGCAAGAGAGTTGGAGGTGCTTATCCGTGAGTGTATTATCCACACTATTCGCGAAAATATACCCGTAGAAGAGTTGTTGAAATTGTATATGACTGAAACAACGGAAGACGCGATTGAAGTTCATGAAAAGGATGAAATTATTTCTCAGGAACCGATAGTTCAACAACATGGCGGAGGGGGTGGTGGAGCAGCAGGCACCATGACAAATCCTTCATCAGAAGAATCCGAAAAAATATCAAAAGAAGAAAAGGAAAAACTTGAAATGATTAAAGCTGCAAGCGATAGCACCAGCAATACAAATTCAAACGTAAGTTTCAATATGGATAACAATCAAGTTATACCCATACCCCCAAATGAAAATAAAGATAGTTTGCGCGATAATTATAACGACGGCGATGACTACGACATGGACGACGACATGGATGACGACGACGATGACAACGACTATGCCGAAAATGTTAAACTAAAAATTGGCGGCAATGTAGAACTAAGCGTAGACCCCTTCCCGGCAGATAGCGATAGTGGTTCAGGGCTAGGAACAGACGACGGGGGTGGCGATAGCGATGTAGAACTTACGATAGACGAAATTCCAATGATTGCTGGATATTAGTATTTAATTATAGATGTATGATGTATCGAATAAATATTTTATTCTATATAATAGTATACGATTATATAGAAGACATACACACGCACACACACCATAAACTATGGAAAAAACTATAGTTAATAAAAGATATTTACTATCATCACTTAAAGTATCGATTGGGGTTCAAATTATAAGCGCGCTCATCCAATTTTTTCCTATGTTTATGAGTGTTCCACCATCCTATATTATTTTAAAACAGCTTTTGGTCTTAGAAAATATAGTCCAAGTTATTCAGGGGTCTTTTTATGCATGGTTGTTTTTTAATATACAGAATGTAACAAATATAACATCAAAACGTTATATCGACTGGGCAATAACAACCCCTATTATGTTAGTATCGTTGATATGTTATATGATATTTTTAAGAGGAAGCAGTGAAAGTCATCTAGACATTTTTAGTATACTACGTGATAACTATCCTATTATTTTTAGTATAGTCATACTAAATGCACTTATGTTATTATTTGGATATCTAGGAGAAAAAAATATAATTCCTTTAGTGTGGGGTGTTTTGATTGGTTTTATACCATTCATAATTTACTACTATTTAATTTATAATAACTTTGTAAAGAGTCATGGTAATACCGATGCTGATGCAAGTGCCGATGCCGTTCCCACGACGGCAAATATGAATACTACTATATTAAAACTATTTTTATACTTTTTGTTTTTTTGGAGTTTATATGGAATAGTTGGTCTTTTACCATACTATATAAAAAATACGATTTATAATATTTTAGACCTTTTTTCAAAGAACTTTTTTGGGTTACTACTATCCTATTTAATCATTACTAAGTCTATTACAACAAGTTAGTTATTTGTTTGGTAGTTGTTAGTTGTTTGTTATTTATTCGTAAAAAAACGTAATAGATTATTCCTTTATAGATTAGAATAGCAAAAATCATGGATAGCAATCTTTACATATCAGCCGCCGCAGTTGCAGCTATTTTTCTTTTAGCAAAGTTTATCGACTTTCGGTTTATTTCAAAACCATCCACCGAAGAAGGCGCTGAAGGAAATAGCCATCCAATGAAAACCGCTTTGCGCGATGCAGCCCTTGTTTTTATTTGCTATATTTTAGGATATTATATCATAAAACAATTTTATGAAACACCTGCCATTTTAGGAAACACAAAACCGGAAATATTTACCGGTGATGCCGGATTTTAAGTGCATCTCACCTCACTTTGTATTATTGTGCTTATCTAGCTTATCTATATAATTAAATTATTTACAACCACGTCTCGTAAATAATTTAATACCAAATTTTGGACCAGTCGCTAATCCATATAGCACGGCAGTTTGTCAATATTTATAATACGATTTGTCGGCTTTATTTTCTTTTTCGGCACTTCATAGTCAACAAACATAGGTTTCAAAAGTTGTGCTTGTGGTGTATGTTTGTGCACACTTCTCGCAATCATTTTATACAATTTAAAATCCGGATACCTCTCTTCCCCATTTGTCTTATACAAAATATTCCTATTCTGGTCATCTGTTACCCACTCCACAATTAGTTTTGCCACCCCATTTGTCTTACATACTTTAGCAACATCTCCAATATTGTCAATAAAGTAATCAAAAATAGAACACCCTAAGCGGGACAAATCGAAACTGAAATTCGGTTCTAATCTTGGCTTCTTATCATTGAAATAGGGTTCGATGTTGTATTGCGTAGCAGCGTCGCCAGTGGCACTAAAACTATCGCTGCAGATTACGCGACCCTTATATTTATAAATCGCGCGACCAAAATCAATAATCTTAAAAATGCGGCGATATGTAGGAACGCGATAATATTTTTTATTGAAGAGATAATACACATGTGTCTTGTCTGTATGAACAAACATGACATTATTGGTGTGAAGATCATTGTGTGTAAACCCGAATACTTTTTGGTATGTAATAAGTGTCATGATAACCTGCATAAGCGCCGATTTCCATTCGCCGTCGCTCATTTCTTCCTCGCCCATCATAAGTGAATCAAGAGTATTATCGCATTTTTCGAGCATAATAGCAGAAACGGGAAAATCTTTAATAATCGACCATAACGTTTCATCTTCGTCATAGTAGTCCTCGTCGTCGTCGCTTTCTTCGTCTTCTTCGCTACTTTCTTGTGTTTCTTTTTTGTTATCTATTTTTCTATTTTTCTCTCCTTTCTCTCCTTTCTCTCCTTTCTCTCCTTTCTCTCCTTTCTCAACACTATCGCCACCAGATTCATCTCCTTCACTCTCGCTACAAGATGTATAAGAAGAACGCGACGAACAAGAAGAATCGTCGTTTTCGTTACTATGTGCACTACATTCACCTCCATGTTCATGTCCTATTTCGCTACTCATATCACTATCGCTATGATAATCCTTTAATTGAATATTAGAAACTGAAATAGAGTTATCATTCGTATTAAGGTCATTTACCGCCATCATTGAGTCTAAGTTTACATCGGTCAAGCACGCCGCATCATGTACACTTGTATGCGAAGATGAGGGTGTAGCAAAAACTGCATTTAATTCATTGTCTATATTGTTAAAGTCATCGTGAATAATATACTGCAAATCACCATCATCGCTTCCAGAACCACCTTCATGACCGCCTCCGCCCCCATCGCGACCACCACTTACTATTTTTATTTTAGCACGTCGATTGCGTGTATTATTTCGCGGTTTTACTTTCCCCATCGAGTCTAAACTAATATGGTCATCATCGTCGCTGTTATCGCTCATTGCATTTTCACCATAGTTATAACTTTCATCTTCAATGCTAAATAAAATATCTTTGTTTTTACTAAAAAATGCATTCTTATCTAAATAGTCAATATCGTCTATCACATTGTAATAAAAATCGGATTTAATACCATTAAAAGAACCATAGAAATCAAGCCCGTGCATAAAGCCATGGTGGTTTAAAAGCTGACTTGATAAATAAGAAAAAAAACTATCAACATAAGATGAATTATTTTTATCATTTACTTTTGGAATACCGGATAAGGGGAGGATTTTAGATAGCTTTGGAACAGATATTACTTCGTTGCCGTGATCGGCACAAGCATCGGTATCCATCGTTGCATATTTACCTGACAGGTATTTTAGTGGGTCAAGCAAAGGAGAAAACTTTATATATACTGGTTTATGTTCAATCATAAGCGAATGCTCTTTTTCGTTACTTTTGAATGTATCAACTAATGCCGCTTGAATATTATTTCTATCAACAACACCCGAAAGACATGATACATAATATCGCTGATTTAAATTAAAAGAGTTGTAATTCGTTTCATTCATATTAAAGTAACTTTCATAGATGGGTATATAGTTCATAGAATTTCTCATTTTAATTTCTGATGTTTCTAAAGAATTAAAAAAATCCTCATTATCTACTTTTCTATAGTATAGTGAAAAGTAGTCATCGGATGTTTTTGTAGTTGCACCTTCTACTTCTTTTCCTTCGATATCAATCTTCATTCTCTATTATTTAATAAATTAAACACATAATTTTATTACATTTTAAACTAATAATATCTATTTTCGGCTATTTGGCTATTTATTGCGTTGTATATTTTATATTTTTTAATTTATATTATAATATATATTACTAGTTAGAACCCAATCACAAATATATACAGCAAAATAGAATATACAAATGAGCGTTGGATTAGAATTAGCAAAATTTGATATGAGGTCAATCAGTTTTAGACCCGACGAAAACAAAGGCCCCGTTATCGTTCTTATTGGTCGCCGTGATACAGGTAAGAGTTTTCTAGTAAAAGATTTAATGTATTATCACCAAGATATTCCTATTGGTACTGTAATCTCCGGCACAGAGGCAGGCAACGGATTCTTCGGTGAACACGTCCCCAAGCTTTTCATCCACGATGCATATAATACCGCCATTATTGAAAATATTTTAAAACGACAAAAAGCAGTTTTAAAACAAATGAAGAAGGAGATTGAGACATATAAGAGAAGCACGATCGACCCGCGAACCTTCGTCGTTTTGGATGATTGTCTTTTTGATAATAAGTGGACAAAGGATGTCATGATGCGTCTCCTATTTATGAATGGACGTCACTGGAAAGTAATGCTTGTAATTACGATGCAGTATCCTCTCGGTATTCCACCCAATTTAAGAACCAATATTGACTATGTTTTTATTTTGCGTGAGCCTTATATAGGAAATCGCAAAAGAATATATGAAAACTATGCGGGCATGTTTCCGACGTTTGAAAGCTTTTGCCAAGTGATGGACCAGTGCACCGAAAATTTTGAGTGCCTTGTGATAAATAACAACGCAAAATCGAATAAACTACATGACCAGATATTCTGGTATAAAGCACAACAACATGGGCCGTTTAAATTGGGTGCGAAAGAGTTCTGGGAAATGTCGAAAGATATTCATTCCGATGAGGAAGAGGAACAATATGACCCGTCAAGCATTAAACGCAAAGGCCAGGGGCCGAAGATTCAAGTGAAAAAAAATAAATGGTAATGCATGCAGACACAGACACACACACACACACACACACACACACACACACACACACACACACACAATAGTTTATAATGAAGCTACAAAAGAATGAAAAATTTTATCAGATGTAGCGATTAACGTGGTTCTAAGATTATTGGTATTTTTTTCTTCTATTATACCAAGTGTTATATTTGGTATATTAAATTCCGATGAAATAAGCAATGCAATATATATACTTTCATTACCATATAATATTTTAGACGTGGGAGAAATACTTTCAGCGGAAATGATAGTATTTGTAGTTGTAGTTGTATAGGGATTTTCAATTCTAATCGTATCCCGAATCAAATACTTGGTTCTATGTGTGAGACTTTTATCAATTTCAATATAGTCATCTATATGTCTTGTTATATTTTTATAATTTTTATAACCATTATCGATGACTGCAGATGATATTTGAAGAACACTATTTGGTTTATAATAATTACTATTCATAACAGACAAATCAATTATACAAGAAGGATTGAGTTGCTTTACCAACTCACGCATTTTATTTAATAGATATGTTTTATTTTTTGTTTTCTTAAATGATGAATTTGTTAGAAAATAGTAGTTGTCGTCATAAACATATATGTTTCCATTCAAGTATTTCATTTTTTTCGAATGTTGTTTTTTATTTCCAAAAATAAAACGTATTTGCGATTCAATATAAATATTATCTGCGATAATAAGTGCATTTGTGATATTTAATTTTACATCTAGACCATCGAACATTCTATAAAATGGTTTTGTATCTTTTATGATATCAAAAATCCACATATTTTCTGAAAGTTTTGCAGGCTTATGCGTAAAAATACTATTAATCCAGAAATAATCTTTACCTCCTATACATGTAGGAGACATATATACTAAACTATCATTTCCTAATACATCCAAAGCGTATTTTATATCATTAATAGTTACTTGAATTCTCGTTTTTACTACTTTTCCGGTATCATTTTCAAAATAATAATGATATCCATTGGGTGTTTTTTCATAAGCAGTGTCTTTTGGAATCATGTCCAATATAAAATCAGCCTGTGGTAAATGGTCCTTCGTGTCAAAATCCAAAACAACGTATTTATCCGTAATCATTCCAATTGAATTTTTATTTTTAAATTCTGTTTTTTTCTTCTTCATTATTTTTAGAGCGCTTGTTGGCCATTTTCTTTTTAATTCACTACAATAAATAAGATTAAAATTTTGTATTTCAACTCCCATGTCTTTCAGTTTATAAAAATCGGTTTTTAGTCTATACATATACCATGCTTTTGATGCTCCTCTATACAATAAATATAAAACTATAATTAATACTGCCAGTGTTAACAATATAATAGTAACTTGAATAATTTTATTATCATGGTGTAATGGCAATAATTTAAAACAATTATTTACTATATTCTTTTTTATTCTTTTGTTCATAATTGTTTATAATAATAAATATTATAAGTTAATAGTATACTAATATACTAATATATAATATTTACTTTTACGTGTAAATATTATATCCCCGATATCCCCGATATCCCGATATTCTTAACTCGTTAAAAATCATTACAGATTATTTTATTTTGCCGATAAATAGCACCCAAACTCTTCTGTGAGCATATCGGAGGTTGATACTTGTTTTTAAGAAAATAAGGTGTATCGGATATACCCCGGTATGCGCAAGCACTTGCACCCTCGGTGCCAAACGCTGCACGCAATGATGCCGCGTTTTTATTTACCGCGGTTTGTTTCAGTTTGTCAATACGCGTGCTACTATCTACTGCACCTTGACACGAATACTGACGATTATTGGGCTTAAAAATCGTGGTTCCGTTTTTACGCCCATTGCATGTTCGCGTGCTTTGCGGATTATATTGGTCGGTTGTAGCATATACCTGCGAACCCATTGCACTATCTGAAGGCCAGTTCAGTTCACCAGAGGCGTTGTAGTAGTCAAATCCCGGAGCACTGATTGGAATTGTCAGTAGTTTTTGGTCATACGTATTCGTCCGCGATTTCATATAGGCTTCGTGGGTTGTATAATACGCCTTACTTAAAAGCGTAGACGCTCTTTTAATAACCCTCGTCGGTGGGGTGCATGAAATACATTTTGTATTATAAATTCCGGTAAGTATTTGGTAGTTTTGGTCTGATCCTACCGGCATTTCTGCATCACTTCCTACCTGGACATAACCTTCATTTTCAATAGTAGTTCCGGTGTTCAATGTAGACGAAGAAAAACTATCTTCGCCCTGTTTTGTAAATTTTTCCGATATAGTATATGCATTACCACCACCCTGGCTAGCATCAGCACAGGCGCAGTCCCCATTCGCGCGATATATTTCGCCACCGGGTGTAGTCGCAAGCTGAATTGTGGCTACACGTGTGCCTGACGATACTATCCCGCCAAATGTAGAAGGTCTTAATTGTCTTCGCCAATGTTTAATCGGACGTGGCTTAAAGTCGATACCATTTGATTTTTGGGGTTCGGGTTGGTTTGCATCAACACCATTAGCTAAAGGTCGACTAAGTCCCGGAATAATACTAACCCCGGTTCCGTCTTTGGTGGCATAATGCGGAACCCTTGTAGTTATTAACGAATTCGAAGCGCTAAAATTTAGAGGAAGGTTTATTTTAGGACGTATATCTGGGTTTGAATTTGACATTTGTATATTTTATGCAATAGTGTCTATTCTATTTCTATGTCTATATGTATATTAGAATATAATATAAATATAGACATAGAAATATAGACATAGAAATATATGAATATATTCGGTAATTACGGAAACTTCAACAACTTCAACAACTTCAACAACTTCAACAATCTACTTATAGCACTATTTACTATACTTTTTTGTTACATTTTATTTTACTGGATATATAAATCATGCTTTGGTTCTAAAATAATAGAAGGTATAGATGGAGATGACAAAAATTCAGACCCAGAAGTCGTTACAACCGAGTCTGTAGAAGAAGAAGATAAAAAGAAAAGTGAAGAAGCAGCTGCAGAGGATGCTGCAGAGGATGCTGAAAAAAA
>Ga0209550_10000504_pt1 | contig 36962 bp, 21 predicted proteins | sample LauGreSuBDMM15SN_2_FD_187567 | JGI IMG/M metagenome (GOLD analysis project Ga0209550, IMG submission 187567) | Freshwater lake microbial communities from Lake Michigan, USA - Su13.BD.MM15.SN (SPAdes) (version 5) | ecosystem: Environmental > Aquatic > Freshwater > Lake | place: Lake Michigan... | reverse complement strand
CGCCACAAGTCCGGCGCGGATACAGACATTGAGAAAGGCGGCGGCGGACCAGAGTTGATGGCCGGAGCCGTCGATCAATCCGCTGGGCAGCGGAATTTTTTCGTGGAAAGACCCCAGGCCTTGATCCCACATGGCCTCATTTTCTGCCTTGGCTTTTTTGGGCGCGAAGGCGGTTCCGAGCGAACGCCCGAGCAATGCCGCGTTTTGATCGGTGTAGTCTATGCCATCGGCAAGCGCTTTTCCCCAGAGAAAGAAGGTGTCGCAGAACGGCCAGCTCGCCATGTTATGCGGTCCGGAGTTGCCGGGAATAAACGGCGAAAAGAGCGGGATGCCCTTGTCGGTCACAGGATAGCCATTATAGGCTTTCTTCGCCGCCTCGCCTTCCACAATGCCGAAAATGGCCGCGAAAGCGGTGCCCAGAATTTCGCGGTTCGGCATGATTTTGCCGTGGCGATCCTTGTAATACGCGAGCGTGCCATCGGGCATGGTGAATTCCTTGAGGATGGCGGCCTTGAGGGCGGCGGCGCGGACCAGCCACTGCATTTGTTCCGAGGCCGGACGACCGCCTTTTTCACAGGCGTTGGCCATAGCGAGCAGACCGCGGTAGTAGAGGCAGTTCGTGGAGAGAGGCTTGAGCAGCACGCAATCGGCAATCTCCATGCCCTCGGGATACGCGGAACTGGTGATGTCATGGAAAAGCGGCTGGCCGCGATACAGACCGTCGCTCGGGTCGAACCACGGCGTGTAGAAGACTTGGAAAAACAGCTCTCCGTTTTCAAGCATCCACTTCCAATCAGCCAGTTCCGGATGCAGACTGAAGAGATCGTCCGCCGCCCAGAGCCAGACCACATCGTCGGTGGCCCGGGTGTAGGAATTGGTCTTGTATTTTGCCATGACCTCCTTTTCCACTTCGGCGATCACTTCCCAAGGGGCATCAATCTCATTAACCTTGTGCGGTGCCGAAACCTTGTAGCCCAATCCCTTTCGGATTTCCCGGGTCAGCTTGAGCGAGGCCAGCATCCCGTTGGGATAAAATCGGTTCACGCCCAGCACGCCAGCGATGGAGATGTCGCGAGTGTAGACCCGGTCGCCATACCGGCTACCCGCTCCGAAATAGACCACGCCCGACTCATGCTTCACCTGGTTGCGCTCCACATCGTCGAGGGCAATCTGCCACATGCGCTCGGTGAGCGGCGTGATATTGCCGGTGAGCCGCACCGCACACTTCGGCTCCGGCGCGGGAAGTTGCGCCAGCGAGAATTGGCCATTGGCATCGCGCAGGGCGTCTTCCGTCATGACCAGCGGCCCCTGCTCAAAGAGAAAGGATCGCTGGGCTTTTGTTGCCGTTGAATGAGGGAGACCAGACTCGGCAAAAACCGAATTTGTCAACAACCCCGCGCCAGAGCACGCCAACCCGATAGCCACCACGCGCAAAAAGGAGCCGCGATGAAGTTGTATTTTTGAGCTCGATTTTATCGAAGCTCGAATCATTTCGATTTCAGCTTCTCACAGAGTTCGGCAAACGAAACTTTCCCGTCGTATTTTAGGATCACGGAATGGCGGCCATCCAGTTTGACGGGCTTGGCTTTTCCAAAGGCGGTCACATCGTATTCCTTCGGAGTATCGCCCCAATCGAATTCGACCGGAGTGCGGGAATCTTTGCCCAGGCCGACCTTCTGTCCATTGATCCAGAACTGAAAGAAGGAGTTAACGCCGTCGAAGGTGATAAGAACCCGGCGCCCGTCCCAGTCGCTGGGGATGGTGAACGTGCGACGGTAGGAGTTAACGGTGTTGTAGGGATTATCCTCGGGCACGAAGGGAGGATTTGGCGGGGAGGTTTTGGAGGTCCACGGATAGGCGATGTTCACGAAAATCGGCACGCCGTGGCCCTGCATCTCGACATTCGCCGGCACGGGAATCGTCGTCCATCTGCTATCATCGAAATCAAGCAACCAGAAATCGGCAACGCAGTCGAGGTGGTTGACGGAGTAGTGATATTTCCAATAGCCGTTGAGCGAGCGATAGAATGGGGACTTGACCCGCTCGGCGTTGGACACCGGCCCGATTTTGAGGGCGGTGGCGACATCGGGTGTGATCACCGTAGTCGCGTGAGGAGGGAGGTTATTGACCCCAGTCACTTGGGGGTTTTCCCAGTCACACAAAGGACCAGTTGGAGTAGGCGGGAGCACGATGGTTTTAGCAGGCTTATCTTTCGCTTTATCTTTCTCTTTGGCCGCGTGCACCGAAGGTGCGAGGAGGATGACTGCGGCTAAAAATTTCACGGTTCTTTTCTTATCCATTTAAGATCAGATTGTGTGTAAGTGGATTTGCGCCCTCGCGATTTATTTCAAAAAAGGACGCACCCGGTCGACGAGCAGTTTGTAACCCGCCTCACTGAGATGCCGTCTGTCTGCGCTGAACAATTCCGGTCGGGGATTTCCCTCGGCATCCGTCACCATATTGTAGGCGTCGATGTAATGCGTGTGCGGACTGTTTTTAATCAGCTCCATGGCGCCCTGATTCACCTTCTGTTCCTCAAGGCGGAATTTCGCCCGTTGTTCGCTGGGTTTTAATGAAATATAGCAAAACTCCGTTTCAGGAAGTTTGGCATGAACGAGCTCGATCAATTCCTTGAGATCCGCGATCACCTGCTCAGGCGTTGCCCCGGCGGCCAAGTCATTGCCGCCTGCGTGAAAGACAATAATCCGCGGCGCGTAGGGAATGATAATTCTAGAAGCGAAAAAGGTGGTGTCCTTGATTTGCGAGCCTCCAAAGCCGCGATTGAACACCGGCAAGCCCGGAAAATCCTGCGCCAAGGTCGTCCACTTTGTGATCGTGAACGATCCGATAAATTCGATCCCGCCCTTGGGCGGTGGATTTGAGACATCGGCCTTTTCAAAAGCGGCAATCGCTTTTTCCCACTTGGAGGAAGTGCCTAATTCTTGTTTGGCTATTGCGAACCCTGCTGACAGGTTGAGCGTTAAAACTAAGAGTAATGACGATGTTATTTTCATAAAGTTCTTTATTTAATTGGTTTGTCGTTTTTATCTGTATTTGCGGTTGATTTAATCGGCTGAGTCATGTTGGCGGCGGCATGCACCGGAGCGGCAACCTCGCGCTGGACTTCGATGAGATGGAAGATTTTGTCTTTGTCATCCAGATTGACCAACGCGATGTCCGCGCCCTGCGGGCCATTATGGTTCATCACGGCGTCCGTAATCGTAAACGTCTCTTCGCGCCACCGTCCCGTCCCCTGCCCCACAAATGTCTTTGCCGATTTGAAGTTTCCTTTTCCGGCATCATACGAGAAACCCCACGTGCTGGTTGTATTGTCAAACCACACCACCCGGAAAGTCAGCGGGCCGACGGGTTGGCCATCCTGTTTGAAGAAATCCTTGTGGAACCCAAAATAGAGCGCGTCTTTTCCTGACTTGTGTTCAAAGCCACGCGCAAATTTTCCGTAAGGCTGATCTTTGGGGCCGACATTCCACCAACCGACGCTGGTTTCCAATTTGTCGATGGGGTAGAGAAACCGGCAATAGTCGTCATCGATCCGATCCCATGCCACATCGTTATAGCCGGTGCGGCTGCGGCTTTTGAGTCCGCCAGCAAGCGCATTATCCAAGTCCTGCACCACCGCGCCGTGATCGGCGAATTCCACGCAGATTTTGAGCACGCGGTCGGTATTCTTTTTGTTGGCCGCTCCGTATTTAGCCTCGGGGAAGCGAGTGGTGTCGTCTGCGTTGAGCTCATCGCGCAGGGCGCAGAAGGCCACCGGAGACTTGCTTGGATATTTCTGGCCGGCGTATCGATTGAAAATGTCCAGCGACTCACGCCACTGCGGATCCTCAATGACGAATTCCGGCAAGTTCCAGATATCAAGGCCATTTTGAAGTGCTCCCAGAGCGGTCCAATACAGGTTCTGCTGCGGATTCTGCTGAAACCACTTTGAATGTTCCGTCGTCTGGCCCTCGCGGGGGATCATCGTCTCGCCCTCCCCTCGGGAGAATACGGGACGCCCGGCGGGATTGTCCGGTGTCATCCAAGGTTTGTAGCTGTTGAATTTGGATCGTTCCGTATTGCTGCCGTAGCCGTGGGACGGCACGCCCTGTTTCAAGACTGCGCCCGGATACATCTTGAGGCCCACACCCACGTCCTCGGTGTGAACGAGTAAGGCCATCGGAGGTTTGCCGTCCATGGGCTTGGAAAAGGCATCCACCGTGAAGCGACGGATATAATCCGTGTAATCCGCCCACTCCTCGCGCGTCACCTTGTAGCGGGGGTCCTTGGGCTCACCTTTGTAGCAGAAGCCGTCACCGGTTGAGCCTTCGACGATTTGGTGGAAGATCACACGCTTGAATAACTCCGGTGGCAGGCTGCGCAGATGCTCGGCCAACTTGGTGATGATTCGCTCCGAGTAGAACTTGTAATTCTCGTCCAACGGATAGGCCTGAATGCCGAAATTGGGGTCATCCTTGGCCGTATCGATTTCCACCTTGGGCACGCCCTTGTCGTAGAGCCATTGGGGCTCTGTGGGGTTGATCCAGAGCAGCGTAAAAACATATTTATTATTTGCCGCCGCCTTCTTGATGATGTCATCAAACAAATCCCAGTTATAGACTCCATCCTCCGGCTCCAATTTATCCCACCCCACCACGATGGGAATGCCCCGGAGCCCAGCGTAAGTTTCATCTGCGGTGATCTTGCCGTTCCACTGGTTCGGCGTGCCCCCCCAAGAATACCAGCACCACACCCCGCAGGCTTCCGGCGGCAACACACCCAGTGGAACTTTTTCGGTTTGCTCCGCCCTCCCGCTGGCGGTTTTCGAGGCCTCCTCGGATGCAGGAGCCGCTATGAGCGCGACCGGAAAGGCCAACAGCAGCGCGGACAAGATCCATTTTTTAAGATAGCTCACAGGCCGCAGTCTCCTGATAATTAATTTATTGCTTTTCATAACAGTTTGGAAATCATTCGTTATCTTCTGGAGCGATTGTTCTCGCGCCCTTTTTGTCCTGCTTATCTTTCTTTCCCCTTTTTCCTTCAGGCCCGCCCTGAGTGGTGCTGACATCGCGCCACCAGTCGTCCCAGATTTTGGCCAGGGATTGAACCACTTCCGGATTGGACTCCGCCACGTCCTTGGTTTCGGACCGATCCTTGGAAAGGTCGTAGAGCTGCCACACGCCGTCAGACGGCTCTTTGCCCCTGGCAATCTGGAGCAGGGCCTTCCAGTTGCCTTGGAGGCTGGCGGCCGACAGGCTGAGGGAACCAGCCAGCAGCAGGCTCAATAGTAGAACCAGTGTATTTTTCATAAGTGTATTTTTCGCGTTAGAATTTTTATTGCTTGATCGAAGGCCTTCACTCCGGTCACTCATCCTTAACTTCCTTGGGCGCTTTCCCAGTCCACTCCCCGCCGGTGCAATCCTTCCACCAGGCCAGCCATTGGGCTTCCATTTTCTTGGCAATGTCGGGGCGCTTTGCCGCCAGATCGTTCGTCTCCGTGCGATCGGCGGCCAAGTCATACAACTCCCAAGTAGGCCCGAGGCGCACGAGTTTCCATTGCCCATCGCGGATCGCGGCGCTTTTGGCATATTGAAAAAACAGCGGGCTCCTGCGGGCAAGAGCCTCGCCTTGGAATGCGGGCAGCAGGCTCACGCCGTCAGTCGGCTGGATTTTGGCCTCCTTGGACTCGCCGGGAAACGTCGCTCCGGAGACCGCCAACACCGTGGGCATGATGTCCACCAGATGAGCGGACTCGCGGTTCCAACCGGTCTGCGGTTTAACGGCTGCGGGCCAGTGAACGATCAGCGGTGTGCTGATGCCGCCCTCATGGCTGGTGGTTTTCCATTTGCGCAACGGCGTGTCGCTCACTGTCGCCCAGTTTTGGCCATAACTGGGGTAGCTTGCCACACTACCCATTGGCGCGTTGGGATCAGCATTATCAATCTTCGGGTCGATCGCGCAGGCTCCGTTATCCGACAAAAACAAGATGAGGGTATTTTCGAGTTTGCCCTGCTCTTCCAATTTCTTGATCAGCCGACCGATGTTTTGGTCCAGCCGGTCAACCATCGCGGCATAGATCTCCATGCGCGTCGCTTCGAGCTTTCGCTCGTCGGGCGAGAGGGCTTCCCAACTGGGCTTGGTCTCTCCGATCTCCATCGGCGGCAGCGGCGCGGTCTTCGGGTCCACCAAACCCATCTCGACCTGACGCTTGTAACGGGCCTGGCGCACGGCCTCATAGCCGCCATCATAGATGCCCTTGTATTTTGCGATGTCCTCCGGCCACGCCTGCAACGGCCAGTGGGGAGCCGTGTAGGCCATGTAGAGCAGGAATGGCTTGTTGTCTTTTTGATATTCATCCAACCACGTCAGCGCACGATCGGTGAAGGCATCGGTATCGTAGAACTTGGGATCCTGCGGGACGTAATTGCTGTTTTCCGGCACGTCCTTCTCGTCGAGCGCCCAGCGATTTCCGGCAACCTTGTAAGCGGGAACCGGCTGGCCCGGAGCGGCGTCCGTTCCCGGATTGAAATGGTTTTCGCAGCCTCCGATCATTCCATAGTAGCGATCAAAACCGCGCGTCACCGGATTGAATTTCGCGTGCTGTTTGCCAGACCAGAAGGTGTTGTAACCAGCTGGCCGCAGCACCTCACCCAAGGTCGCGGTATTTCCAAAATCCGCATTCGTCCGCTGATAGTAAGCGCCGGTGAGCAAAGCGGCTCGCGTGGGAAAACACTTGGCTGTGTTATACATCTCGGAAAACTTCACTCCCCCTGCGGCGAGTCGGTCGAGGTTCGGCGTGTGAATCTCCCCGCCGTAGCAACCAATATCCGAATAGCCCATGTCATCCGCGAGAATGATCAAGATGTTGGGTTTGGTTGCTGGCTTCGCAGGTTCAGCGGCATGAAGCGCGGCTAACGGTACGAGTGTGAGCGCGACAAGAATTCGTTTAATTATGTGGTTCATAGATGCGGTCCTCTTACTCCTCTTCCTGTTCCTTCGGCGGCGTGCCGGTCCATTCACTGCCAGTGCAATCCTTCCACCAGGCCTTCCACTCGGCATCCATTTTCTGGACGATCTCGGGATGGGTTCCGGCCAGATCTTTCGTCTCCGTGCGATCGGAAGTCATATCGTAGAGCTCCCATGTCGGAGTGTTGCGAGACATTTTCCACTGTCCGTCGCGAATCGCGGAGCCTTTGGCATATTGAAAGAACAAGGGCTTCGAGCGCGCGATCGGCTGTCCCTTGAATGCGGGCAACAAGCTCACGCCATCCGGTGGCGTGATATCGACTTGCTTCGACTCACCAGGAAATTTCGCGCCGGAGACATCGAGCACGGTGGGCATGATGTCAATCAGATGGACAGGTTGCCGGTTCCAACCGGTCTGCGGTTTGATCACTGCCGGCCAGTGAACCAGGAGCGGGGTGCAAATGCCGCCCTCGAAACTGTCGGTCTTATATTTGCGCAGTGGCGTGTTGCTGACCGATGCCCAACTGGAGCCGTAGCTGACGAAACTCGCCACGCTGCCCATGGGAGCATTGGGGTCATCATTGTTGACCTTGGGGCCTTCCGCACAGGCCCCGTTGTCAGAGAGGAACAAAATGAGGGTATTCTCGAGTTTTCCCTGCTCTTCCAACTTCTTGATTAGTCGGCCAATGTTCTGGTCAATTCGATCAACCATCGCGGCATAGATTTCCATGCGGGTTGCCACGGTCTTGGGATCTTCGCCCGCCCCATTTTCTCCCTTCGCTTTCTTTTTCTTTTCTTTCTTATCCTCTTCCTGAGGCGGCAGCGGCGAAGTTTTTGGGTCCACCAGACCTAGTTCGATCTGACGCTTGTAACGGGCCTCGCGCACGGCATTGTAGCCACCGTCATAGACGCCCTTGTATTTGGCGATGTCTTCCGGCCACGCCTGCAAAGGCCAGTGGGGCGCCGTGTAGGCCATGTAGAGCAGGAACGGTTTGCCATCTTTCCCGTATTCGTCCAGCCACTGCAACCCGCGATCGGTAAATGCATCGGTATCGTAAAACTTCGGATCCTGAGGAGTGAAGCGCTTCATCTCCACGGCGTCGTCCGCCCAGGTGGCTCCCTTGCCTTTGGAAGCGGGAGCGGGCTGCCCGGGGCCAGCGGGTTTGTCACCCGGATTGAAGTGATTTTCCGCACCACCGATCATGCCGTAGTAATGCTCGAAACCGCGCGTCACCGGATTGAAATGCGCGTGGTTTTTGCCCGCCCACCAGGTGTGATACCCGGCCGGCTGAAGCACCTCGCCCAAGGTCGCGGTTTTCGAAAAATCCAAATCGGTGCGCTGGTAGTAAGCTCCGGTAAGCAAACTGGCGCGTGTGGGAAAACACTTAGCCGTGTTATACATTTGTGTGAATTTCACTCCGCCCGCAGCCAACCGGTCGAGGTTGGGTGTGTGGATTTCACTCCCAAAACATCCCAGGTCCGAATAACCCATGTCATCCACCAAGATGATCAGGATATTGGGTTTGGCCGGCGGCTTTGGAACATCGGTGGCAGGGAGTGCCGCTGGCGCAGCGAACAAGAGCACGCCAATGGTGATGATTTTTTGTAGTGTTTTCATTTTATATTTCTTTCGTGTTTATGATTCTGTAGGGATTGGTTGCTTGTTTTTCTTCTTACCCGCGTCGCCCTGCCCATATCCGTTATCCAAAGGATCTTCTTCTTTGAACGCTTTAGCTTGCTTGACGAAATATTCTGGGCGTGGTCCCTCGAATTCCTTGAGTGCCGCCGCCAGCTTCGCCTTTGCGGCTTTGGCGTTGGCATCTAGGGCGCTTTCAGCCAGCGGCGACTTCTCAAGATCATCATTCGCCACGTTGAAGAACTTGCCGTCTGCGTAGAGTTTGAAGCTGGCATCGTGGGCGAACTCCGCCAGCGCCGTGGCGCCACCGCCGGGATTATACCAAGCGTAAAGCCAGTCGCGCGGCTTGCCTTTTTCGCCACGTAGTTGGGGCAGGAAACTGCGACCATCGATCTTTAAATCCGCAGGAACGCTCACGCCCGCAGCTTCGCAGAGAGTTGGTAGAAAATCTGTGGCGGCGATGAGGTCCTGATAAGTTTTCCCGTTGGCGAAGTGACCCGGCCAAGTGCCGATCAACGGCACGTGCGTGCCCCATTCGGTGGTCGTGCCTTTGCCGCCCTGCACGTCGCGGCCCTTGAATCTTGCGGGCATGCCTTTGGCCGTGCCGTTGTCACCGAGGATGAGCACCAGCGTGTTATCGCACAGCTTCAACTCATCCAGTTTGGCGATGAGTTTGCCGATGAGTTTGTCTGTATAGGAGGTCATCTGGGAAAAGTGGCCAGCATCACCCTTCTTTCCCTTTCCATTCTGCACTTCGAGATAGTCTGGGCAGTCAGGTGTGGCGTCAAACGGCGAGTGCGTCAGCATCATCGGGTAGTAGAGAAAGAACGGTGCGTCCTTCTTGCGGGTGATGAAGTCGAGCGCGTAATCGCTGACGATATCCGGGCCGTATGAGTTTTTTGGGCTTTCAAATGGTTTGCCGTTAATTTCGATCAGAGGGTCTTTATAGCGGGAACTTTTTTGCTTGAGATGCCAGAGCGCGTATTCATCGAAGCCGAAATGCCCCGGAGTATCGTAGCTCGTGCCCAACTGCCACTTGCCCGTGACGCATGTCGCGTAGCCCGCATCCTTCAACAAATTTCCGAACGTCTTCTGCGACAGATCGAGAGCGCCGAAGTTCGTGTAGTTGCGCTTATTGCTCAGGCCGGTCATCAACTCCACCCGTGTCGGCGTGCAAAGCGGCTGCACGTGGCATTGCTCGAAGCGCACGCCCGTCGCAGCGAGTTGGTCCATCACGGGCGTCTTGTAACTCTCCCCGCCATTGGCAGTGACATTCTCGTAGCCGAAGTCGTCAATCAGGATGAGCACGATATTCGGTTTGGCTAGGGGCTGCGCGGCTTCAGCGACTGGAAGCACGAGTGGCGGTGCCAGCGTGAGTGTGACAAGAATTAGTTTGATAATGTGGTTCATGTCATTGGCTCGGTTGATGGGAGAGGTTCTGTTTATTCTTCTTTGTCTTTCCCGGCTTTTTTGGGCGGTACGGGCAGCGGTATAAAATCGCGTTGCATGATCATCCACTCTTGCATCGCAGCCTTGAGTTCGGTTTCGACGGGCGCGGCTTCCGGAGTGCCAGCGAGGTTGTTGAATTCATTGGGATCCTTTACGAGGTCATAGAGTTCGAACATCGGGCGCGTCGGGGCGAAGTAGAGCTTCTCGATTTTCGCATCGAGCTTCCCGTCCTTGTGCATTTGCACGAGCTCCTTCCAGAAATCCATTTTGTAGAAATCAACCGGCCAATACGGAAGCTCTCCGAGCGCATTATAGATCAGCTTGTGAGTCTTGCTTACCACGGCGCGCCCGAGGTCAAAATCAGCGGTGCTGCCCGGCAGGTCGTATCCATGCGCGCCACGCTCGGAGAAGACGAACTGGCGACCGTCGAACGGCTCGCCGCGCAGCAGCTTAACGAAACTTTTTCCCGTCATCTCTGGCGGGACAGGCAGTCCGGCGGCTTCGAGAATGGTGGGGGCCAGGTCTTCGCCGCTGACCAATTCCGAGGTGGAGGAGCCGGGTTTCACTTTTCCAGGCCAGCGCAAGATCAGTGGAACGTGGATGCCAAACTCGTAGAGAGAGCCCTTACCGCGGAACTGCGAGGCCCCATTGTCACCCATGAAGACAACGATCGTGTTCGAGGCGAGACCGCGTTTTTCCAGTTCGGCCATCACGTCACTGAAGAACACATCAAAGTGGGCGATCTCGTCGTAATAGTTCGCCAAATCCTCGCGCACGAGCTGCGTGTCGGGGTAATGCGCCGGTAGCGTGAGCTTCGCTGGGTCGTTTTTCACTGGGCCCTTGGTGGTGAGCGGGCGGTGCGGATCGTGCGAACAGAGTTGAAGGAAGAACGGCTTGTCCGCAGGCTTCAGATCGAGGAACTCGCGCATTTGCCCCAGAGAAATTTCCTCACTCTTACCAACCTTGACGAAATCAAGGCGATCGGGAAAAGTTTTGAGCTTGTATTTTTCAAACACCGCGAGCGTTTCCGGAGGCATGGGCGTGACCGCGCCATCCATGTGGTAAGTGCGCCCGGCGACCCCTGTGAACCAGCCTTCCGCCCGCAATGCCTCTGGATACGTTTTGATGGCGCGCGGCAGCGGAGAGGAAAAGCGGGACATATCAATATCCACCGGCGAACGCCCGGTGAAGATGCTGGCGCGCGACGGCACACATTGCGGACACGCCACGTAGGCCCGGTCGAAACGCATGCCTTGAGCTGCGAACTTGTCGAGATTCGGCGTCATGACGTCCTTGTTGCCGTAACAGCCAACGTGCGGATAGCTTTGGTCGTCCGAGAGAATGAGCAGGACATTAAGTTTCGGCTCGGCGGCATGGAGCGCGGCCAGCGGTGCCAGCAACAGAGCGGTGAGGATGGGGAGATTGTGTTTCATTGGGAGTGTTAGGATTTAAGTGTCTTTTTTAACCAGAGGATCAGTTGCGCCATGTAGTCGGAGTTGAGCTTGCTCCAACCGCCCATGCCATGGCCTCCGCCTTCGATGGTGATGAATTCTGCGGGGACTCCGGCCGCTTTGAGCTTGGCGTAGAAATTCACCGATTGCTCATAGGGAACGCGCTCATCCTTGTTGCCGTGAATAAGCAGAAACGGGGGAAGGCCGGGACGGACGTGGGTCACGGGCGAGGCCTCAACGAGGAATTTGCGCGTGGCTTCATTGTCCTCAGTCACTCCGAAGTAGTTGCTGAAGGCGATGGATGGTTTGCCGTTGCTGCTTTTTAATCTGAAGAGCAGATCCGCCGCGCCGTAGAAAGAAACAACGGCGGCGACGCGGGTTTCCTCCTGGTTCATGGTGCCCACCTTGTTGACCAGATAGCCACCGGCAGATTCACCGATCAGGACGATGCGCGAAGGATCAAAGCGGTATTCGGAAGCATGCGCCTTGACCCAGCGGATGGAGGTTTCGACATCCTCGACACTGCCTGGATACTTGTGGGCCGGCGCGAGGCGGTAGTTGATGCTCACCCATGCGTAGCCCGCCTCCGAGAGCGGAGCGAACCAGTGTTTGGGCTGCTTTTGCTTGTCCCCTTTTTCAAAGCCGCCGCCGTGCACCAGAATGCAAACCGGAAAAGGACCGGGCCCGTCCGGCACCGAAAGATCCAGCTTGAGCTCCTCGCCAGCGGCGGTGCCGTAAGTGAGATCGAGTTTCTCCTCGGCGCGGGACACCACGCTGGCCAGTGCGAGGACGACGAGAATGAGAAAGGTCTTATTCAATCTTGACCTCCAGATTGCGTCCGTCGCTTCTCGCCCGGGCGAAGTCGCTGAAGTCGTTGATTTTTTCCCCGCCGATGTTCAGATCTTTAATCACGATCCCGCGCATGAAGTCATCCGGTGCTTCTGGGCGCACCCCGAATATACTCTTCCAGTTTTGACCCATGGGGGCTTGAATATTGTCAAAAGTGATTTCCTCTACGCCGATCATTTTGCCATAGCGCGAATCAGCCATTGGCGCGAACTGGAAGAGCGGGTTGGTAATGGTTTCAAACGTAATGTTCTGCATCACGATGTCGGCGATGTAGCCAAAGTTGTTGAAGGGCTTATCATTATTGATACCCAACCAAAAACCGCCGCGCATCGGGTTGTATTGATCGCGCGCCAGATTGCTCACCGCGTATTGGCCGTAACGGCCGTCGATGACAGTGACGTTGCGGATGAGCGAGTGACCGAGCGTATCGCCGTCCTTGGGCATCGTGCGAGCGAAGCAAAAGATGTTGGCGTTGTTCTGCTGCCAAGCGAACCAGCCGTCGATATCCAAGCCGGTTTTTATGTAGGTGCCGTCGTCCTGCTCGATGCTGAACAGGTTGCGTCGCACCATGCCCCACTGCGAGGCATCCGTGTTGCCGTGAAAGCCGAACAAGGTTTTCACATTGGTCAATAACGCGGGGGAGCCGAAGAAGTTTGCGGAGTGGAAATGCCTGCCGGTGAAGGTCAAGCCGTCCAAAACGCCATTCTTGCCGTTCCGATCCACCATGATGATGTAGCCGGGCACTTCCTCCTGTCCCTTAAACCAGTCCATATTTTCGCCGGATAGGATGCCGCGTCCACGGATGGTGAAGTTCTCAATCGCACCGAGGAACTCGCTGACGCCTTTATTGGAGCGCTCCATATAGACGTAATCTTCGACCTTCTGGTAGCCGAGTTTAAACGCCGGGTACTCAAACATATCCTTGGTTTGCGTAATGATCTTCGTCCCATAAGCGCTGTTGCTCGCTTTGTCGCGATTCATGCCCAGGATGGTCCCCGCCACAAAGGCATCGCCGGGAATATTGATCGTCTGGTTGCTGAAAATCGGGAAGAAAAAGCCGATGTCGTGATAGCCGGGCGCAAAATGGATCACGCGGTAATCCGCGAGTTTCTTGCGGTTTTCCAGCGTTTTAAAATCGTCGCTGGTTTTGATCGTCAGCACGGCCGGGTCGCTCGGATCGGGTGCCGGGTCTTCCGGCGGGTTGCCGAAAACAAAGAGCGGGCGGATCCAGTCGCCGTTGACGATGACGGCCAGGTACTGCGGGCTGGGCACGGTGAACGAGAAGCTCCGTCCGTCGGCGGCGTAGGTCGGCTGGATTTTCAATTGCGAGGGCATGATCAGCGCTTCCTTCACGGCTGGGGCGCGCTCCTTCATGCGGACGGTCACCTCCACTGGCCCACGATGGGAGAAGTTGGCGAAATGCTCCGTCAGCATGGGCGGCGGAATGACCACGCGGTTGCCCTCGCTCATGAGCGTGCCGATGTTTTCGTAAACTGGCGCGTTCGACGCTGGCGTGCCGCTGCTTTTCTGGGCGACGCTCACCTCGTAGTCCGGCGAATGCAGCGTGTGCATGCGTGGGTCGTTGACGGCGGCGTAGGTCTGCAGGAAATCCCCTGCGGGTGCGGGAATGGTCTTTACCCCCGTCAAATCCGCGCCCGTGGCGTGGTCCCCCAAAGCGGCGGACAAGCTTTTCGGGAAGGCCGGGTCGGCTTTTTGCTTGTCATTGGGATAGGCGATTTGGTGGGCGATATTGCGGCCATACTTGTCGCCATCCGCGTCACGGCGCGGATAGGCTTTCGCAAAGTCCGCCGCCGCTGGGACTGGCGGGTAATCCCGCTTGGGAGCTTTGGCCTCCGGGCGCGTTCCCTCCTCGATGGTCTTGTCGCCAAGCGTAACGTTATACGCGCACTGCTCGATCTCCGGGCGGAACTTGGCCGCCTCGCCGTTGACGCTGACCTTCGTGACGCTGACATTCCGCACCGCGGCCTGCTCGCTGAAGCCAAAGGCGCTGACCGCAACTGCCGCCGGAGACTGGCCCGGGGCGGTGATCTGGATGTCGCTGACGGTCACGCCCGTGATGCTGCCGTTATAATCGCCACGGCGGTAGGGTGAGAAAGCGACGCCCAGATTCAACAGCGGCACCTTGGGTTTCGCGCCGAGATAGGTGGCATGAAGGTTCTTGTAGGTGAAATTGCTGAGATTGCCAAAGTGCGCCTGATTCACCGTAATCAGCGCTTTCCAGTCACCGACGACGGCGGAGTCCGTGAAGGTGATATTCTTGAGATCGTCGAGGATGCGGTCGCCAATATAAAATGGCGCGTCCAGATTCTGGCCGACGATCAGGTTGTGGCTGAAGGTGGTATCCGAGCCAAAGGTCGTGAGAACCCGGGTATCAGTGGAAATGTAGCAATCCTTCACCGTAGCCTGCGAGCCGACACAGATACCGCCGAAACCTTTTTCAAAGTTGAGGATCTTGACGTTATCGATGAGCGTCTTGGTGCCATTGCTCATGATCGGCTGCTGCGAGGGATAAATGATGGTGATGCCCTGCACGGTCTGGTTGTCGGCGGGCTCGCGGTTGAAGCCGCCGAGGTAGATCGAGTTGCTCCAAAAACCAATGGGGCGCGGCAGGTAATTATTGTTCGGCCCTTCGGTGATCATGTTATACTCGCTGGAAAGAATTCCCCGCCCGAAGATCTTCACCCCCGATGCCCCGGCGGTGTCCGCGTCCGGCGGGCAAGTGAAAAAGCCGCGCACGTAAGCACCCGGCGCCAGATAGATCTGCAAACCCGGCTTCAGCGGAAATGCGTTGCCCAGTTCATGCAGCCCCGGCGCAAAATACAGCGTCTTTTTCTCCGTCTTTTCGTAGTCCGCGCGAGGGGTGCCGGGCTGGATTAAGAAGGTGTCCGCCCCCTTCATGTCCGGCACATCCTGCTCAGGGGTTTCCGCGAAAATCGTCAAGCGGCGCGAGAGATCCTTGTTGAGAATCAACACGTATTTCTGCCCCGCCACAGCGGTGAACGAGAGAGTCGCACCGTCGATCTTATGTTCGACGGCATTGCCGAGATGGTCGAGCAGCAAAACGTCCGTCAAGGGCAACGGGCTCGCTAACTGTCCCACGCTAATGAGCGCACTCTGGTCCGTCTCCAAGGACACCCACGATTCGCGCGCGGGCACTTGGCGCGCGGCCTTAGCGGGTTTTCCTGAATTTCCTGCTTTAACGTCAGGACTTTCATCCGCGTTGGGTGCCGGAATTTCCGCTCCAGGCAGGAATTTCTTTCTCAGGCTATTTTCCGCTTGAAAGAAAACAAACGCATTCTGCCCGTCCACGGTCACCGAAAAGTCGCCGCTGTGCTCAATGCCCTCAGGTGCGGAGTAAGTCTTCACAGCAGCGGAAGCCGTAATGGGAGCACCCATAAGGAGTGCCAATCCCATGGCCATTAAATAGTTATTGATGTTGCGTTTAGTCATGTTTGTATTTTCCGAGGGTTGTGTCGTTTCTTGGCTGTCTTTTGTTAAACTGCTTTTTGGCAAAGTGGCACAGGCATCTTGCCTGTGACGGGAAGCGTGGATGCTCTTGCTAGCGATTTCGAGTTTCGTGATACATGGACGTCAAAGTCACAGGCTGGAAGCCTGTGCCACTTTGGTTTCGGCTTGGTGGGGTTATGGCTTATTGATAGCTACGGTGTAGAAGGTCGTGCTCGCAGGCATCGTAAAACTGATGGTTTTTGTTGTTTCGGCACTATTCGGAGTATAACTGCTACCAACTACACTCCACTGCCCTGAAGTCAGCGAATTGCTGCTTTTCACCGTATAAGTCGTTCCCGCGATCAGTGGGCCGTAAGTAATCTGCATCTTCGACGGATCCCCGGTCGCAGGCGCAATGGAACAATTAAAACTGGCCACGAATGGGTACGGAGTGGACGCTGGCCTACGTGTGTCCGAAGTGTGCAGGAGTGGATCCGAGCCGGTCACATATTCGAAGTAGTTCGTAAGCCCATCCCCGTCGTCATCGCCCGCAGGTCCCGATTGAATCGCCGCTACGCTTAGATCGGTGTAGCCGTTTTGTTGTTGCCACCATTCGTTGTAGCCGGGAGCTTCGACGAAGAGGATTAGCTCAGACGTTTCCGTAATCGGCAAATTGTTTGCATCCGTCGTGTTGACCGTAATATCCCACGTATTGATCCCGAGATCTGCGACGCCGGGGGTGCCTGACAGCGTGCCATCGGGGGCGACCTTCAGCCAGGCCGGACCTTTTACATCGCGGGTGAACGTGGCCGCACGAGGCGCAGTGACCTTTGTGGCGAGGGTGTCCGCATAAGCTTGATTTACCTGGGCCGGCGTTGTGTTAAAGCGCGCCGCCGAAAAAATACTCCGCGCAGCAGGCGCCCGTGATTGTAGAAAAACCCAAGTCCAAAGCTCCCCCAAACCATGGGTGGTGTTCCATATCGTGTGTTTGAAGCTGGGCAACAAAGTCTGCATAATTCTAGACCCCGGATCCCGCTGATAACCATCAGCCCAACTCCACGTGCCGTTGACGTAACTCACCGTCCGCATCTTATCAATCTTTTCGTCTTGCACAGGGATATAGGGCGGCAAAGATATCGGTTGGGGAGCGGGGGGGATCGAGATCGGGCGACCCTTTGCTCAGCGTCTCGCTCCCCCCCACGGTCGCAAAACTATACAAGAGGTCGGGTAACGTCACAACAATGTTTGCATTCGTCACGTCTTTATAGGGAGTAGCGCCTGCTGCATAATTCACGGCATTGATGCCTCCAATCGAACCGCCGACACTGTCTCCCCATGACGAAAAGATCCACATGGGCACGTTGGCCATTCTGCTCCCCTTGGTTTTACTTGCATTAAAATTGCCTCCGCACATGGGGAAAAGGGCGGCCAACCGTTTCGCATTGGGGTTGGTATTTGTGCCTCCTCCCGCATATTCTAATGCACCCTCATTCGAGCCATGACTTTGCCCTGTCAGATATACCCGATTGGGATCGACGTTGTATTGACTTATCGCATAATCAATAAAACTGCTCAAGTCGGCGTGGACCCACTCGTTAGGACTTGGCCCCGACTGGGGGTGGAGCAACACGGCAGGGAGATTGATGCCGTCCATCTTAACATTTGTGTAAGGCCCATCCATCGCTCCAGCCAACTGGTCAATCTTAACCTGTCCCGTAACACCATCAATCGCAGGTACGCCACCTCTACCGTGCAGGTCAATCACCAGCGGCCATTTCTTCACCGTGTCAGTTACATCATAACCCTTAGGCAGGTATTCATAGTAACCATAGGGCGCGCTCGTCGTATAAAGAGGCACCGGAGTGAAGGCGTCGGGTGCGCCATATACCTTGCCCTCCCTGACCGAGACGGTAACCGATCCCGTTGTTTTAATGGTTCCGTCATTATCTGTTGATCTTGCTTTGATGGTATAGCTGCCCACGCCTTGTCCAGACACATCCAGGGTATAGATATTGGCCATCGAGCTTAAAGTGGCATTCCCCATCGAGGTGGTGCCGTTGAAGAACTCCACCTTTTGAATGGTTTTGCCGGCGGCTGGCAAAGCGTAAACGCTCAGTCGAAATGTCGCAGGGGCCAAAAACTGCGACCCTGGAAGCAGGCTGTTAAAATTGAGCTTTGCGGTTTGGGCGTGTGCCGTGGACACGCCTCCGAGGCAGAGCATGCCAAGGATGCAGGCCGCGCGTGCATAGCAAGACATCGTAGAGCGTAACGTAGGGGTGAGTTTTTTCATGGGCATGGGTAAGTGAAGGGCAGACGCTGCTGTTTTATCACAGCTATACCAATGTTCAGCACGAAAGGGGAATTTGTGACGCAGGAAATGGCGTTAACTTACGACTTATTTCCATAACCCGGCAAAGCCGGAACCAATAAAGTGGCACGGGCTTCCAGCCGGCTTCCAGCCTGTGACTTTGGCCTTCATGCATCCCGAAACGCGCAATCGCAATGTGTATTCACGCTTCCCGTCACAGGCAAGATGCCCAATACCGTTCGTTTAAGCAAATTTGCCTGCAATGCGAAGCATCGCCGTATGAATCCCAAAGGGATTCCGTCTAATAGCCCAGGGTTGCCGCGTTGCGCGGCTACCCTGGGTATATCCACAAATGGCGTATCAACCCCAAAGGGGTTGCGCCCTGATTGTGAGCGTCTTGTGGCATTTGGCGCAACCCCTTTGGGGTTGGTGTCCATGCGTTGCCTTACCCAGGGTAGCCGCGCAACGCGACAACCCTGGGCTGTAGGACGTATCCCCTTTGGGGATGCTGCATAGACAAAGCGCATCGTGTTTTCCTTGCGCCACTACTGCAATACTATTTCCTGCCACTTCCCTTATTGCTTAACCACAAACGTCTGATTCGGGCCTTTTTCGACCGCGATTTCCTGCTTGGTGAAACCGGTGTCCACAACCAACGTGAACGGGACGTTGCTTGATACGGTCAAGTTTACAGGACTATCCGCAGAAGCCCGGGCCTCCGCGACGAGGTCAACTTCCCGGCTATAGTTTGGGCCCCATTTTAAATGTCTGACACCGTTCTGTTCGGTCATCCGCAGGGTCCATTCAATCCGGTTTTCTGCGGCATTGGTTTGAATGCCGATGATGGTTTCAATCAAGGTGGTGATGGGTTGGACACCACTCCAGCCAACGAAATCATTGCGACAAATCTTTCCTTTGGCACCTTTTTCCCCGGGTTTACCGGGCTTTTCCTGATCGTAATTTTCCCAGAGTGTGCCGGTTTTTAGCCAAGTCGCATACATGCCCTCCAGACCGTTGATGGCGATCTCCCGGGCTTCGTCGATGTAGCCATACTGCTTGAGACCTTTAATAACCATGGTGTTAGTGGGAACCCAAACAGCGCCATTCCAATAGTGCCCGCCAGTCGCATCATAATTCGGACTCTTGCGCCCGAGCGTGGGCACCATGAATGGCGTCTTAAAGTTGGCTTCGTCAAACAGATGCTCCTTCATGCTTGCGGCCTGTGCCTTGTCCGCGACTCCCGAGATCAACGCCCAGTAGGAGGCAACGGACCATACATTCAAATGTGTGCGGTCGGTTTTGAGGTCGGTGTAGAACTTATCGGCCGGCGACCACATGCTTTCGTTGATGCGCTTCTTCAGATCCGAATATTCTTTATCGAATTTTGCCGCACGGGCGTCATCGCCGATCAACCCGGCGATATCTTTCAGTTGCGCTGCGATCATGGCCTGTTCGCAGGTCGAATCGATGGAAATATCGGCCATCGGGCGATTATCCATTCCGTTGTGCCAGTCAAAATTCCGGTAGAGGCCATCGGGCTCGCCGAAGGCCTGCTTCATGTAAAAGTAGAAGCGATCCAGTTTCGGCAACACGGTAGCCAGTCTACTTTTATCGCCTGTGTGACTGTAATAGTTGAGTTCCCCAAGGGTAAATATGGGATTATGAACCTTGTAACTATGCTCACCGGTCGCCGCCCAGACATGGGGGATGCATCCGTCCTCACGCTGGGCACTGTAAAATAAATCGAAACCAGCCATGGGATCCGTGATGGGCGGATTCGCGCCTTGGGCATAGACGCCGAAATGCGAAATCCACACCGTATCCCACAGCCAGAGTTTACCTGGCTTGAAGGCGGTGTCGAAAATCGTGTGCCCATTGAATTCACTTTTCTTCAGGTCGGCGATACGCCACGTTTCATAATAAAAATCCACCCATCCCGGGTGGGCACCGAGTACCGGTTCGGGCAAGGATGAGCGCCAGTCGTCGGGAACCGTCCCCGATTCCCGATGCAGTTGCGGAGGCGTCTCAGCGACTGCGCTGTCCTGCTGGTTACTGTCCTGATTGTTAGCGGGCTTTTCTTCAGCGTGGCTCAGCGTGGTGGCGAACGCTAAAGCGAGGAGGATTACGTGATGGCTCTTCATATATGGTTGCATCTAATGGTGTTTACATCAAAACGTCAAGAGTAAGTGACTAAAGGATTCTGCGTCATTTCATATTTGACCGATCTACTTCGATCAGGTGGAACGGTGTCGTCTCCCGATTCTAAAGTATCAATTTGTGCCGCGCAGAGTATAGGCCAATGCCTGAAAGTTTGAAAAATGAGACGCATCTGGAATGACACCTACTGACACGCAACTGACGGACTTGCAGGGCCAAAGGCCCTACCTATATCAGCCCAGGGCAGAGCGTAGCGACGCCCTGGGTTATGCGAAAAAAATGGTCGTAGCCCTGAAGGGGCGGCATAATGTGCTGTGCGTTCGTTAGCTCGCCCTTTCAGGGCTTGGCAACTTCTTAACATGGTACCCAGGGCGACGCTTCGCTTGCCCTGGGCTGGTATAGGTAGGGCCTTTGGCCCTGCATTCTGCATCTGATGATGTGACATATTTTTATAACTTCCAGGCATTGCAGTATAGTCGGAATGAGACTATTCGTCATCACCCTTTTTCCCGCCCTTGGTCATCTTCTTTTTGTCGGCGCCGGAAAGCTTGTTGGATGGTGCGTCCGGCTCATTGTGCGTGGGCAGATATTTTTGAAAGCCAGCAATGATCGCTTTGGATTCGGGGTTCGTGGCTATGTTTTTGTGTTCCAAGGGATCGGTCGAGTGGTCGTAGAGTTCCTCGGCTCCATCTGCCCCGCCATACCACGTGTAGCGGTAGCGACCGTCGGTCAGCGAGTGATTCTTATATTTATAGGTGGTCAGGGTCGGATAGTTCCACTCCATCTTCGGGTTTTTCAGCAGCGGTGCAAAGCTGCGTCCCTCGTTTTCCGGATTGGCTGGCAGACCGCACAACTCGACCAGGGTGGGATACATATCGAGTAGGTTGACCACGCCATCGCATTTGACGTCGGGTTGCGCCACGCCGGGCACGCTGACAATCAAGGGCACCCGGTTCGACTCTTCCCAAAGATCGGTCTTACCGTATTTCATCTTTTCACTCAAATGCCAGCCGTGGTCACCCCAGATCATAACGATGGTGTTGTCGGCATATTTACTCTTGTTCAACGCATCGAAGAGCACGCCCAGGCAATAATCCACATAGCTGATATTCGCCAGATAGGCTCGCTGCGCTTCGAGATGCAGGTTGGCGCTGTCGGCAGCTTCAAAACGCCTGTCCGGACGAAAGAGGGGTTTGCCATTTTTACCGACGATATCATCAAGGTCGTCGCGTACAATTTCGACCTGCTTCAGTTTATCGAGAGGATAGAGATCGAAAAACTCCTGCGGAACCTCCCAGGGCAGATGCGGTTTGGAGATGCCCAGCGCAAGAAAGAAAGGCTTGCCGTCAAAATCTCGCTTGAGTTGATCGGCTGCCCATTGGCTGGCAATATAATCCTTAGTCTGTTCAACCGGAGCCTTGACGGCCCCCCAGCGGAACTCCTCGCCTTTTTCGTTCCCGTCGGCTGCCGCAGGGCTTTTCACCCACAGCATACCGCCATTACCGCCGCCAGGGGGATTCACGTGTTCTTGAAACGCCCACTGGCCTTCATCCAGGCCGTTCGCCGTCGGGTGTTTGTGGAAGATTTTCCCGGCGGAGAGGGTGAAATAGCCGTGTTTGCTGAAATATTCCGGCAGGGTGACGACATCCTTGGCTTTCGGCGCATTCTTGAGGTTTTGACCGTTGCCGTAAACACCGGTCGAGGCGGCCCGCTTTCCGGTCAATAGTGACGAGCGGGATGGGCCGCAGACCGTTGATGCGCAATAAGCCTTGCTCATCACCATCGCCTGCTGTGTGGCAAACCGATCCATGTTGGGGGTGAGCGCCTGTGGGTTGCCGCCTAGGCAGCCGACCCAGTCGTTCATATCGTCAACGGCGATAAACAAGACGTTGTAACCCTTGCTGCGATAAGCCTCTGCGTTGGCAAGGTCTGCCTGCGAAGGCGCAAGGGGCTTGGATTGTGCGGGCGGTTGGGGTGTCTCCGCAGCACCGCAGAGTGCGGCCAGCGGCGCGAAAAGCAGGGCGGCGAGATAGATGGCGGTAGTTTTCATGATGTTTCGAGGAAAAGGCTGAATCATTTCATCAGGGTGTCATCGGTTCGGTCTATTTTCGGAACTCGATCAAGCGAACAGTGTGCGGGGGCATGGCGAGTTTAACCTTGCCTGCATCCATCGGGACAGATGCTCCACTCCAGATATCCGTCAACTTGTAGTCGCCGTCGGCCATTTCCAAATCCTTCATGGACCAGGTGGTTTCGCTGGCATCATCGATCCAATTGAAGAACCCGAAGACCGTGCGGTCGGCCAATTCCAGCTTCCAGATGCGGGGTATATCCGCTCCTGAAAAGAGGTCGAGCGGCACCGCGTGTTTGCCGTTCTGCCACACATCCAGCAAGGGTTTGTGGCGATAGAGGTCGATACGATCTTTCGGGAGCGATTCGAGGCGGTCGCCGCCAAAGAGGAACCCGCCCATCAGTGCCTGTAGCGTGACGTGACAACGGGCCTCCTCCAGCGTGTATTGCGGTGATGCGAGAAAGGCGTCGGGATCGCAGATGGCGATGTGGTTGTGGATGTAGTAGTTCTGCGCCGCCTGACGGGCAAAGCGGATCATGCCCTTGTAGTCCTTGCCTTCCAGCACATTGTCAATCGAGCCCGAGGTTTTGCCGTAGGTGATATTCGCGTGGGGTTCCTTTTTGCTTTTGACGCCCGGATGGTTGATGTCGTTGCCCATGCGCACGGCGTCGTAGCATTCCAGTGCGCCGAAGAGCCAGCCCATGCTGCGGGTGACCACCAAGTCTGTCGGCAGGGCCCCGCGAATCATGCGCACCGCCTTGTTATGCGCCTGCAGGCCGGTCATGGTCGGATCAAAGCGAGGCCCTTCCTCCAGACTGCCGTAGTGGTGATCCCACTTCATGAAGGTCGGCTTGTAGTCCTCGACCATTTGCTTGAACTGACCCGCCAAATACGGCGGCACGTCGGGATGGCTGCCATCGAGATACACCATGCCCACCGTGGTCATCATGTCGTCGTCATGTGGATCGATGGGAGTCTGGCCAAAGGGCGAGAGAAGCCAGTTGGCGTGTGTTTTCCAATAGGGATCGGTGGGATTCACGCGCAACGGGCTGATGTGCAGGCCGAATTTCAGCCCCATGTCGGTGATTTGGTTCGAGACATCGCGCATGCCGCGCGGGAAGTCGCTATTGACCTCATACGAGCCCGGCTTCGTCCACCAGCCGCCGTCGATCTGGATGTAACGATAGCCCGCATCGTAAAGGTTATCCTTCATGAAATGCGCCGCGCTCAGCACCTGCTCGGCAGTAATATCGCGGCTATACGAATGCCACGAACTCCAACCCGGCTCGATCCGGTGCATCGGCTTTCCTTGCCGGACACTTTCGCCCATGATGCGCCCGACTTCGTCCAGCGCCTGCGTCGGACGCCGATCGTCCCAGAATCCGATCAAGACCGGATCGACTTCCACCGAGTGGCCAGGGCGCACCACGATTTCCTCCAAACCCTTGGGACTGCCGCTGCGAACCGACAAATTCAGCGCTCCCTCCGAGGCGCTACGCCATTCGAACGAGGTCGGCCAGAGTTCGCCTTTCAACGTGGCAAAGGCCAGCGTCTGATTGCCCGCATCGTTTTGCAGCGTCGAAACCCAGAACGCATCGCGCGGATCATCTTTTTTGGCGGGTTTGAGCTGCGCCAACTGTTCCAGCGTATAAATGCGCCCGTAGTCCGGAGCCTGCAACGATTCGACAAACACTGTCCACCCCTTAGCGGGTGCCGACACCGAAAGGTTCACCCCTTCGCCTTTCTTAGTCAGCACCCGCACCCCACCGAGTTTCAAATCAGCCGACGCCTTGAGCGTGGCTTTGACCACCGCATACGGCCGGTCGGCGGCGGTTTCGATGGTCAGGATAAATTCTTCCACTGGAGCAAGCCCAGAGCAACGCAACACCTGTTGGCCATTTTCAGATGACCAGACCCGCTTCGGAAAGGCATCGCCATAAATCCACTCGCCGTTGATCTTCAGCGAAAAGGTGACATCGGAAATCTGCGCCGCCGTGCCCCAGCGCAGCGAATAATCCGCGCCAGCGGGGTCATGTTCTACGCTTGGAGCGGCAGCCTGGGCGGATAGTGTCAGGGCGGCAAAGGCGGTTGCTGAGAGGAGATGCGAGAGTGTGGATTTCATACGTTTGGGTAATTTTTTGGGGCGATTTCGAGTTTCGTGATGCGTGGAAATTAGTCGAATTACGGTGGTGCCGGGATATCAGCGAATGGGTGGGGCGGGTATGTCGCAGCGACTACCCGCCGTCGCCAGTATTTTACTGGCGACTTCGAGCGTAAAGAGTGCGTCGATTTGCCATTCGCACGACAGTGAACATGCGGTGTTGCCGGTAGAATACCGGCAACGGCGGGTTAAAAACCCGCCCCACCCATTCAAGACTCCGACCATGCTCCACGGCATATTCTTATTTGGTTTCGGCTTAGCCAGGTTAAGATGGATCCCGCCAAGCTTGCAGCATGATGGCTTCGAGTTCTTTAAGAATCTCCGGGTTATCCGCAGCGACGTTTTTGGATTCGGTCGGGTCGCTTTCCAGATTGAAGAGTTGCACCTCCAGCGGTTTGGGAGCGGCGGGCTTCTTCTTGGCCTCGGGTTTTTCCGATTCGTCAGACGGTTCCGCGTCACCCGTGTTGAGATGCAGGAGCTTCCATGGCCACTTGAGAACGGAGCGTTTGCCGCCTTTTTCGGCGCCATACCAGAACATATAAGGGTGCTGCGCCTGCTTTTCATTGTTTCCGAGCAGCGTGGGCAGGAACGAGATGCCGTTGCACGGTGCCGTCACCTTGACGCCGGCAAGGTCTGCCGCAGTGGGCAGAAAATCTTGAAAACCACTGACGTGCTCACTGACGCTGCCCGCCTTGATCGTCCCGGGCCATCTCACAAGGAAAGGCATGCGCACGCCGCCTTCAGTGAGATCGCGCTTGATACCCGTGAGACCGCCGCTGCTTTGGAAAAATGTGGGGTCGTGCCCACCTTCCTGGTGCGGGCCGTTGTCGCTGGAGAACATGACGATGGTGTTCTCATCCAGGCCGAGAGCCTTGAGCTTTGCGGTCACCGCGCCGACTTGGTCGTCCACGAACTCCATGGCGCTGGCGAAGCCTTTTTCCACATCCGGCCAGTCGCGCGTGGCGAACTTGCCGTAGGCGGGCGTTTCCATGCCGTGGCCAAGCGGCGAGTCTTTCCCCGCCTCGTTGTTCGCGTGGGGCAGTATGAGCGTGTAGTAGAGGAAGAACGGCTGGCTTTTGTCCTTGGCACGCTCGTCGAGATAATGCTGCACATCGTCGGCGAAGAGCTGCGGCGCCCATTGTTTACGGCCATCGGCTGTGGCCACGCCTGTGCCGGGCTTCTTTTCGGAGCCGGGGATCTGCTCGTTGTCCAACATCACCTTTTCGCCGTTGCGAATGAGAAATGTGGGGTAGCCGTTGTGCGCGTGCGCGGTGTCCACATAACCGAAGAAATAATCGAAGCCCTTCCGCTGGGGATCGTCCGGCGGGAGCGGCATGCCGAGACCGTATTTCCCGATGCAGGCCGTTTGGTAGCCCGCGTCCTTGAGCAGGCGTGGCACGGTGAGATCCGTGTCGGGAATCGTTGCGGGGCCATTGGCGCGCACCCGGCTGTGGCCGGTGTGCAAACCGGTCATGAGCGAGGTCCGCGAGGGAGCGCAGACGGCTGCGCCCGCGTAGTGCCGGGTGAATTTCATGCCCTCGCTGGCCAGTTTATCCACGTTCGGGGTAAGCAGAGTCGTCTGGCCGTAACAGCCGAAGTCCCCATAGCCCGCGTCGTCGGCGAGGATGTAAACGATGTTGGGTTTGGCTGGCGCGGTTGCGGGCTCAGCGGCACGGAGGGAGGCCAGCGGGCTGAACGCCAGCGCGGTCAGCGCGGTCAGTGGCAGGAGGATGTGATGATATTTCATGGGTGATTTGGGAATGTGATTGGGTGTTTGTCAGGGATTTCAGCAGGGTGGATCATTCCTATTCTTCGGAGTGTTCCGATTTGTTCTTCTTGTCTTTCTTGTCCTTTTTGTCCTTTTTGTCTTTCCCAGCTTTTTCTTTTTCGCCCTTTTCGCCCTTTTCAGATTTGGTGCCTTTCCCTGAGTCGGGTAAGGCTTTGACTTCGGTAGGGGGGCGCAGGGCCGGAACCTCTGCTTCGCCGCGATGGATTTCGACCAGACTGAAAATGTCGTCCTTGTCGTCTGTGTTCACCAGAGCCAGGTCAGAGCCCTTGGTTCCGCCATGGCGGAAGACCGCGTCTGGCAGGGTGATGGCCTCGTGGTGCCATTTTTTGTCGCCTTTGCCAGTGACGGACAGCGCCGTCTTCATAGCTGTGGCACCCGCGTCGTAATCCAGATTCCAAGTGGAACCTTCCACGCCGTCATACCAGACAACCGTCACAGACATGACTTTGGGCTGGGCGTCAGCGGAGAAGCCGTCGTGCAGCTTGAAATACATGGCATCCTTACCGGTGGCGTGCTCGAAACCGCGTGCAAAGCGCGAGTAGATGGAGGACGTTTGGGTGATGGGCCCGCCAACGCGCCAGAGCGGAATGGACGTCTCTTCCGGGTCGATTTGGTCGAGGAAACGGCCATAGTTGCCCGGCCAGATGTCCCAGCCGACGTCGTTGAAGCCGGTTTGTTGACGCCGCTGTTCGACATTGCCTAACTTGAACACTTCTTTGTCATCGATTGCCGCGCCATACTTGGCATAGTCCGCCGTGATCTTTTCCATCCGCTCCAAGTTTCTTTGGGATGCCTTCCCGAATTTCTCCTCTGGATAAGTCTTGGTATCCGCAGCATCCAAACCTTTGTGCAGGGCACAGAACGCATCGGTGGCGGTCTTGGGATCGATCTGGCCAGCATACTTATTGAAGAAATAGAAGGAATAATCAAACCCCTGTTCCTTGCTGACCTCCATGGCATTCTTGGTGACGTCCCAGATGCTCTGACCCAAATTCAGGGCATTGACGGACCCCCAATAAAAATTGAGCGGCAGATTGCGCTGATACCAGGGCTTTGTCCAGCCCGCGTCCATTTCGGAGCGCGCGAAGACCTTAAGACCCTTGGGATCGACCAGGTATTGACGCCACCCGTTCACGGTGGTTCGCTCGCCAAGCAAATGATGTCCGCGCGAAAGGGCTCCCGCCTTCACGCCATAGCTCCCGGTGATGTGCTCATTTACCCATTTGCCTTCCTCGACCCATTTGCCATCTCCGCCGTCCTCCTCAGCACCGGAAATGCTGCCAAACATCAGGCTGATTTTCGGTTCAACCTGGTCGTAAAGCTTCGCATACAAGGCGAAGGTCTCCAGGCGGAAGGCGCGCCATTCCGGGGAATCCTTGGGCAGGTCGTATTTGGGGTCGGTAGCCTTCCCTTTGTAAGCACACTCGTCCCCCGTGCAGCCCGTTTTGATCTGGATAAAGGCAATGCGCTCCTGCCATTCCTTGGGATAACTGCGGATGTGTTTGGCGATTTCCGTGATGAAACGGAAGTAATACATCTTGTATTCCGGGGAGAGGTAATAGGGGTAGTGAGGGAATTTTCCGGCATGCTGCTCATCATCCGTCGTCACCTTGGGGACCCCTTTTTCATAAACCCACTCGGGCGTTTTCGGCCCGGCCTCGAAGGAGAAGTAGAGCGATTGTTTGCGCTCGACCACGTTCGCCATCGCCGCATCCATCCCGCTCCAGTCATAGACCCCGGGTTGTTTCTCCACGGACTCCCAATTTGCATCGCAGCCCGTTCCCCGCACATACGGATAGACTTTGGGATCCATGGTTTCTCCCCGATCCCACACGCCGAAGGCACTGGGCAGAGGAGCGGCGTGGAGACTGGATAAGGAACTGAGGCAGATCAGGCCGAGCAGGCTGAGTTTTCTGGCCAAGCCAGTGACTGCGGTGGGATGGTTTTTCATGACGCTTGTAAGACTATAAGCGGTGGTGGATATACGCGGCGCGACGGACTTTGATACAATGCGGATGCAGGCATCTTGCCTGCATCCGCAGGGGGCAAGCTAGAAGCCTGCCCCACATTAAGGCGTCAATCCTAGTCGCGTTCAGTATCTCTGAGGTGTATTTGAGTTTGAGGATTTTGGATTTCTACTCTTCCGAGGAATCCGACTTATCCTTTTTGTGCTTCTTTTCCTTATCGCCTTTTTTTTCTTTGTCGGCTTTATCGCCCTTATCGCCCTTATCGCCCTTTTCACCCTTACCGCCCTTATCGCCCTTCTTTCCGTCTTTCTTTCCATCCGGGCCGTATTTGGTGCCCTTGCCCGAACCCGGGAAAGCACGCACTTCGGTCGGTGGACGAAGAGCTGGAACTTCTGCTTCGCCACGGTGAACTTCGACCAGGCTGAAGATGTCGTCCTTGTCGTCCGTATTCACCAGCGCCAGGTCAGATCCCTTGGTTCCGCCATGGCGGAAGACCGCGTCTGGCAGGGTGACGGCCTCGTGGTGCCATTTTTTGTCGCCTTTGCCGGTGACGGACAGTGCCGTCTTCATGGTCGCGGCACCCGCGTCGTAATTCAGATTCCAAGTGGAACCTTCCACTCCGTCATACCAGACAACCGTCACCGACATGACTTTGGGCTTGGTGTCGGCGGAGAAGCCGTCATGCAGTTTAAAATACATCGCGTCCTTGCCGGAGGCGTGCTCAAAGCCACGCCCAAACCGCGAATAGATGGGAGACGTCGGGGTGATGGGCCCACCGATGCGCCACAGCGGGATGGATGTTTCATCGGGCTCGATCTGGGTGAGCAGGCGGGAGTAGTTGTCCGGCCAGATTTGCCAGCCAGCGTCGTTAAATCCTGCTTGATTGCCGCGTTGCTTCACCTGACCCATCAGGAGGGCATTTTTATCCTCGTTGGCGGCACCGTATTTGGCATAGACGGCAGTGATTTTCTCGAACCGCTCCATGTTATCGCGCGTGGCCGCCCCAAATTCCGCCTCTGGATACGCCTTGATATCGGCCACATCCAGCCCTTTGTGCAAGGCGCAGAAGGCATCAGTGGCGGTCGCCGGATAAATCTGGCCGGCATATTTGTTGAAGAAGTAGAAGGAATAATCAAAGCCCTGCTCCTTGCTCGCCTCCATGGCGCTCGTGGTGACGTCCCACACGCTCTGGCCCGAGTTCAGGGCATTGATCGCGCCCCAGTAGAAGTTGAGCGGGACATTGAGCTGATACCACGGTCTCGTCCAAGTCTGGTCCATCTCCGAGCGCCGGAAAAGGGTGAATCCTTTAGGATCAACGAGGTAGGGAATGAATGTGTTAACCGCCGGGCGTTCTCCACTCAGATGATGTCCGCGGGAGAGCGCTCCATTCTTGATACCGAAACCGTCCTTGAGATTGGTCATGGCCCAGTTCCACTCTTCGATAAAGTCACTCTTCCCGTCCTCGGTCTCGGGCACCACGTTGTTCAAAAGCAGGCTGATATTCAGGCCGGACTTCACACCGAAGAGTTTGTCATGCAGGGCGAAGGTCTCGAGTCGGAAGGCTCTCCACTCTGGGCTCTTTACGGGCAAAGCATATTTTTTATCAATGGGTTCACCCTTGTAAGCACACTCATCTCCCGTGCATCCATTTTTGACCTGAATAAAGGAAATGTGCTCCCGCTTTTCCTTGGGGTAGCTGCTGATGTGCTTGGCGATCTCCGTGAGAAAGCGGTGGTAATACGTCTTGTATTCCGGCGACAGGTAGTAGGGATAGTAAGGGAATTGGTGCCCAACGTCCTCTGTCATGACCTTTGGCACGCCTTTTTCATAAACCCAATCGGGCGTTTTCGGGCCGGCTTCAAAGGAGAAGTAGAGCGAGATTTTGTCCTTGTAAGCTCTCTCGACCGCCGCATCCATCACGCTCCAGTCATAGACCCCAGGCTGTTTCTCCACTTCATTCCAAGGAGCATCAGCCGAGGTTCCTCGGACGTAGGGATATTCTTTGATATCCTTGGCTCCACCCCGATCCCACACGCCAAATGCACTGGGCTGCGGCGCAGCCTGAACAGGCGACAAGAAAGCGATCCCGAGCAACGTGATCAGGCTGAGTTTTCTGGCGAAACCAGCGGGTAATGGAGATGTGTTTTTCATGATTCTTTAAACAAAATATAAGTAGGTTAGTTTCTAATATTTTTCGGCATTCGACTATTTCGCAAGTCCGGCACGGATGCAGACATTGAGGTAGGCAGCAGCGGACCAGAGTTGATGACCGGAACCGTCAATCAAGCCTGCCGGCAACGGGATTTTTTCATGGAAGGAACCGAAGCCAGCGCCCCACTCCTCCTCATTATCCGCCTTGGATTTCGCCGGTACGAATGCGGTTCCCAGCGAGCGTCCGAGTAGTGCCGCATTTTGTGCGGTGTAGTCACCGCCATCAACCATCGCCTTCCCCCACAGGAAGAAGGTGTCGCAGAACGGCCAACTGGCCATGTTGTGCGGCCCGGAATTGCCGGGAATATACGGCGAAAAGAGCGGAATGCCTTTGTCTGTCATGGGATAATCTGCGAACGCCGCCTTGGCCGCATCGCCTTCTACAATCCCGAATATGCCCGCAAAGGCGGTTCCCAGGATTTCGCGGTTGGGCATGATTTCCCCATTTCGGTCTTTGTAATAAGCCAGCGTCCCGTCGGGTTTGGTGAAGACCTTGACGATGGCGGACTTGAGCGCGGCAGCGCGATCCAGCCACTGCTGTTTTTCCGTGGCTGGTTGGCCAGCCTTTTCAGAGGCGTTGGCCATGGCGAGCAGCCCGCGGTAGTAAAGGCAGTTCGTGGAGAGCGACTTAAGAAGCACGCAATCAGCTTTGGTCATGCCTTTGGGATAGGCAGAGTTCGTGATGTCATGGAAGAGCGGCTGACCGCGGAAAAGGCCGTCGCTCGAGTCGAACCACGGCTCATAGAACACTTTGAAAAAATGTTCGCCATCATCATGCATCCACTTCCAATCGGCAAGTTCCGGATGGATCGTAAAGAGATCGTCCGCTGCCCAAAGCCAGACCACATCATCCGTGGCCCGGGTGTAGGAGTTGGTTTTGTACTTAGCCATCACATCCTTGTCGTCTTCGGCGATCACTTCCCAAGGGACGTTGATCTCTTTGACCACATGCGGAGCGGAAACCTTGTATCCCAATCCCTTGCGGATCTCGCGCGTGAGCTTGAGCGATGACAACATCTCGGTCGGGTAAAGACGATTCACGCCCAGCACGCCAGCGATGGAAATATCACGCGTATAAACCCGGTCCCCATACCGCGTGCCAGCACCAAAATAGATTGTCCCGGACTCATGGCTCACCTCGTTGCGTTCCACGTCGTCCAGCGCGATCTTCCACATGCGCTCGGTGAGCGGAGTGACATCGCCCTTTAGTGACACTTTGCACTTGGGCTCGGGCATCGGCAGCTTATCCAGCGTAAAATTTCCGTTGGCATCTCGCAAGGCATCAGCCGTCATGACCAGAGGCTCCTGCTCATAGAGGAAGCGGGGTTTTGCCGCCGCGCCCTCAACCGGAGCAGACTGGGCAAAAGCCAGACTGAAGCTCAAGCTGGAACATGCCAGCGCAACCGCCAATGCGCCCGATAAAGAGCACCGATTCCGGGTTCGCCCCGGATTTGATATTAAAGTAGTGTAATTCATTTGGATTTCAGCTTCTCACAGAGTTGAGCAAACGTGTCTTTGCCATCGTATTTCAGAACCACGGAATGACGGCCGTCTAATTTAACGGGGTCGGCCTTTCCGAAAGCTGTCAAGGCGTATTCCTTCGCGGTATCGCCCCAGTTGAAGACGCCGAGATAAACATCCGTGCCTTTCCGGGCAATCGCGAGTTCGAAGCCGTCATTCTTGTCCGTGCCATGTTTCCAGTAATCGAGTGGAACAGTCTCATCCATTGCCGGATACGCGAACACTTCCTTCACCATCGCTTGACGTTCCGGACGCAGCGTCATCAGATTGTCACTGTTCAGGCGGCAGGTGCCGTAGATCTTGTTGAAATCCGCCCACGTTTGTGCTTCGTTCATCGTCATGCTACCGCCGTGTTTGACTTTTTCCTTAGAGACTGTCGCATCCTCGTCGGCAGCCTCGCGGAAAACGAGGTAATCGGCGTCGCCGTTGAAAACTTTGCCGCTGAGATAGAAGTTGCTCAGGTTCGACAGGCAACGCTCCGGGAAGGCAGTGTATCTCGGCATGATATCGCCGCCAGTGCGCATCCCGTCAACGAATCCGATGCAGGGACCGAAAACCGCTGAACAGCCGAGGAAATAACCGTCGGGCCCTATGGCCTCGCGCATGGCTTGCAACCCAAGGCGAAAGCGTTCCACACTGGTGAGGGAAGGATCGTAGGCTTTGATACTTTTCACGCCCTTAACCTTGGCCAAGAGATCGTTCTTCAAGCCGTAACGCATGAAATCCACTTTAAAATAGGTGACGCCCCAGTTCTCCTTCATGTTCCGGATGCAATCGGCGATGTGCGCCCTGGCACCAGGATGCGAGTAGTCAAAGTAGGTGTATTCCATCGTCTTGTCCGAAAATTTATCCACGGCAATGATCGGTTTGCCATCCTGATCATGCAGGAAATATTCGGGGTGTGCTTTGTAGATTTCCGATTTGGCATCGCCGCGAAAGCCATCGAAGTGGAGGCCGGGAGTCTTTCCTTCGGCGATAATCCGCGCGAGGATTGCTTTCATGCCGCCGGGTAGATCCGGGCGGACGCTTTTGTAATCGCCACGCTCAGTCCACCATCCGCCATCGATCTGCACCTTGTTGGAATCGGGAGCGAGCTTGTTCAGCGCGTCCATGTTGCCATAGACATCCTTGTCCGAGAAGACCCGGCCGTAGTAGTCCCACGTCGCCCAACCTTTATAATCGACTGGCTTCAGTTTGGTGATGCCGTTCTCCGCAGCGATCGCAGTGCCGAATTGATTGAGCGTATCGAGCCAGTTGTCAGCGCGCTTGAGCACAATTTGTTCATAGGAAATCGTGTCGCCCGGTTTGAGTTGTTTGCCATCGCCATCAGACCAGATAACCATCGCGCCATCCTTCATGGTGAAGTTTGGCAGGAAAATGCGCCAGGAAAGCGAGCCTGCAAAAAGATATTTTCCGTCTGCCATTCTCAGAATCTCATACATGTGGCTAGAACTCTTGGCCGATGGGGCGCCGAGGGTCTGCCGAAGCATGGGAGTGCGTCCCATGCAACTTCCACCAAATACTATCTCCTGATCGCCCGTCAGCTTTTCAGCCACCGGAATACGAACAGTGATTTTTTCAATCGTCAGCGGCTCCTTGCCTTTGTTGGAAAGCGTGATTGCCAAACGCTGGAAACCATTTGCCTCCTCCTTCAGGCTTTGGGTCGTCGCGACCGGCTGGGAAGCCTTCACATCAACTTGGATGTCCGGCCACGCTGGTTCAGCCGCACCGGCAAATTGGGCGAGCAGCAGGCCGGCAAAAAGGATGGCATGGGATTTCAGGGAGGATTTCTTGAGGGAACAAGACAGGGTGGGATTCATATATTTTTAACTTTCGTTTACTTCAGCTATTGGAATCGAATTATGACGAAAAAAACAGAGATTTTAGAGGACGGCATCCGGATCGCGCGCCACTTGATTAGGCTTGGTTGGACAACAGAATTCTCGACCGGATTAGAGGCCCTTCCAGAAAATGGACCCAGCAGAACCCGCAGTTCCCCTCGTTGACTTCATAGAAGTAACGAAGGCTTGATCTACAAGAGCGGCGTGGCCATCGAAGTAGCAGATGGCAAATTTACTTCTATGCCATGCCTTTATGCTTCCTGTCGCAATGCCTGAATTAAACCCATCATTTTGAGGAGTCTGAATAACGACGTCGCCAACTAGGATTGTCGCCGAAGGTGAGGTCAAATTTGCCATCCGCATGGCCACGGAACCAGCTGTGGCGCTGGTGTCTCCAATGTAAGCATTGAACCCATAGTTCGCACGGGTAACCTTATAAGTATATCCGAGCTTCCTTAATCCTGCAACGGCAGTCGGGCAAGACAATGGCAGATAATCATCAGAGGTAGGGTTTTTTTTGGTCGGAAGATAATCTGGGTTCAGCGCGCCATAACAAGTCATCCCGCCTCCGCTTGCAGCGACCAGCACACCGTTATTCTCGTTGACCATTACCAAGTAGGCAGCAGCCCATTGACGCATGTTCGAAAGACATTTGGTTTGATTGGACGCTTCACGACTCTGTAAAAGTGCTGGTAATGCGAGGGCTGCAAGCAAGACGAGCACCGCGATAACCACAAGCAACTCGACAAGAGTGAATCCGGTTGTATTTCGTTTGTTTATTTTCAAAAGAGGATGCTGAGGGTTGGATTGTGACGCTTGTCGGGAGCGATTATTTATGGCTTGGGACTTGAAACAAATCGCAGGCGAAGATGGGATCAAAGAAATAAAAATATACCTGTATGACCAGAGAAGAGAAGAACGTATGTCGAAAGCTTGGGCACGTTTGGTGAAGGTGGGTTGGCCGTTGTCACTGGTTAAACCAAAATGAGCCGTCCAATTTTGGCGAAGGGGAGATAGTTAAGGTTCTTGAGGTTTTCATTCGGGAGGGGGTCTGGATTTCGGGTGATATACACAGCGGAACTAACAACGTGAAAATAAAGATTCACTAATATTTTAGCCTCACAGTGAATATTGTGACGAAAAAATCAAAAGTTTCCTCTGCATTCGATTACACCGCTATGCCGCATGGTCGAGATTCCGATGAAGACATGCAAGATCGCCGGATAAGCAAAAGTCAGATGAATCCCCAGAGCGGGTGCATTTTTTTTTACTCAAAAAGCGACTGAAACCGAAATTCCCACTATGGATGAAAATTGCGACCATCAAGGGCAACCTACCGTGATAGATGACAGTCTACCCTGTTCGAAGATACTGGAGCCCAAAAGCGCGGTGGGTTCCGAAAGCAATCTAGCAAACCAGTGTCACTTTGAAATTAGACTTTGAACCCAAAAAGAAGGGGGCATGGCCGTCTGGGGCGTGTTGAGACTGGGCCACTTTCTCGCACCTGCCCAGCGCAACCAAGAAGCACGCCAAAGCACATAGGCGGTGCCTCCCGCTCGTAGAGCCTACGGATCGGAGAGACGCACTGTGCCCCTCTCCTAAAATCGAAAAGCATGCTGATTTTTGGTATAAATCGTCTTTTTAAGTCAACTTCACCGCGCGCCTCCCACCTCCGCTCATCGCGAATACGGCTTGTTATGTCCGGCGCAAGAATCGCATGGCGGCCGCGCTGCACCCCTAGGATTCAATTTTCTAACAAAAAGGGATTTTTAGATTTCGAAGTCGACGGCTGTTGAAGCGATTGGAGAGGGCGATGCAAACGGAACGGGAATCCCGTCCTGAAGAAGCTTATCGAGCGTCACCTCGACGACTTGAGCTAGGCTGTATCTGTCCAAGATGTCAGCTATGGCATTGCGAACGTCGAGCATGAGCAGACGCAACCCGCAATGTTCCTCATCCGGACAACTGCATTTGACATAGGCGGTGTGGCTCACGCAGGCGATGGGTGCAAGCGGTCCATCGACCAGTCGGACAACTTCCCCCATCGAGATATTCGACGGGGGCTTAGCAAGGAAGTAGCCGCCATGTTTGCCGCGCTTGCCATCCACGATTCCTGCTTCGCGGAGTTGCAAGAAAATCTGCTCCAGAAATGGCAGTGGAATACTTTCTCTGGTCACAATTTCCTTAAGGGTCAGAAGGTCCCGCCCAGCTTCTCGGGCCATGGCCAGAGCGATCAAGGCCCTCAATGCATATTCGCCACGCTTCGTGACTTTCATTCGGGATTATTGGTGATGAGGAAGGGAACAAACGCCATGGAAGATGGTTTAGCGTCCCAAACTAAGAATGAAAAGCCCACACATAGTTTTGAGGCTACACGTGGGACAAAAATGAAAATCACGCCGTGAGCAAAGCTGCCCCAAAAACACCTGCACTGTCACCCAGTTGCGGAGGAACAATACGCGTGGTCATTTCATGATTATACAGATGCCGAAGGATCAATGCACGTGTGGCTTCTTCGTAGAGTAAGGGGATATTGCCGACCCCACCCCCAACGACAATCACATCTGGGTCTAGGATATTCATGACCGCAGCGATGGCCTCAGCAAACTTCGCGCGCAACAATTCCAGTGTTTGAGAGGCCAGCACCTCACCAGAGTGTGAGCGGGAAACGATCTCCGGCAACCGCACTTTTTCACCACCATTTTCGTGGTAGTAGCGCTCTAAAGAAGGACCAGCGATGACCGATTCGATGCAGCCTTTCCCACCGCAATAACACAACCTCGTTTCTCCACAAAGGGGGTTGTGCCCCCACTCTCCAGCGATGCCATGGTGACCGTTGAGAACTTGGCCGTTGATGACGATCCCACTTCCGACTCCCGTCCCGAGAATGATCCCAAGAACAACTTCCGCATTTCGGCCCGCACCACAAATAGCCTCGGCAAGGGCAAAACAGTTTGCATCATTCGCCATCACGAAACCGCAATTCAAAGCGGATGCCAGATCGTCGCGGAGGGGACGACCGTTGAGGCAAGTCGTATTGGAATTTTTCAGGGATCCCGTGAAAGGATCAACAACCCCGGGCGTTCCAATGCCGATGCGGGCAGGATGGGATAACCC
>Ga0209550_10000503_pt1 | contig 36966 bp, 41 predicted proteins | sample LauGreSuBDMM15SN_2_FD_187567 | JGI IMG/M metagenome (GOLD analysis project Ga0209550, IMG submission 187567) | Freshwater lake microbial communities from Lake Michigan, USA - Su13.BD.MM15.SN (SPAdes) (version 5) | ecosystem: Environmental > Aquatic > Freshwater > Lake | place: Lake Michigan... | reverse complement strand
ATACCGTCAAGTGGACGACCATACTTATCTTGTTTGGTTTTGATGTCAACGCCATCTGGGTTGTTTGAACCCACTTCGTGCAAGGCCACAATGTGAGCGGCAACTAGGCCAAGCAACACCAGCGGAATCGCGATGACATGAAACGCGAAGAAGCGATTCAGTGTGGCGTCAGACACCACGTAGTCACCTCGAATCCAGATCGAGAGTTCAGGCCCAATAAACGGGATCGCCGAGAACAGGTTCACAATCACCTGTGCACCCCAGAAAGACATCTGACCCCAAGGTAAGAGATAGCCAAAAAACGCCTCGGCCATTAAGCACAAGAAAATACCGACACCGAAGATCCAGACTAACTCACGCGGTTTGCGGTATGAACCGTAAATCAGCGCACGCACCATGTGCAGGTACACCACGACAAAAAACATCGAGGCCCCGGTTGAGTGCATATAGCGGATAAACCATCCGCCGGGCACTTCGCGCATGATGTATTCGACGGATTGGAAGGCGTACTGTGCGTCGGGTTTGTAGTGCATGACCAAAAAAATACCGGTCACGATTTGCAGCACCAGCACTAGTAATGAGAGAGCGCCAAAAAAGTACCAGAAGTTAAAGTTTTTTGGAGCATAGTACTCAGACAGGTGCGCTTTATATGTGGATGTCAGCGGAAAGCGCCGATCAATCCAACCTAGCAGTCCGGTCGTTTCGACAGTTTTATGGCCAGCCATGAAAACGGTTCCTTTGCTTGTTCAGTGTCAAGTTGTGGGGGGTGAGCAACAGACCGTTAGGCCTTATTGTTCTCGTCAACCCCAACAACAATGCGGGTGTCGCTTAAATATTGGTATGGAGGCACTTCGAGATTGTCGGGTGCGGGTTTATTTTTAAACGCGCGACCGGCCATATCAAACGTTGAGCCATGGCAGGGGCACAGAAAGCCGCCATCCCAATTGGATGGCAGACTTGGCTGTGGGCCAGTAACAAACTTTGGTGTAGGCGAGCAGCCCAGATGGGTGCAAATACCGACGGCGACGAAGAGCTCTTGTTTACGCGAGCGCCATTCGTTTTTTGCATAGGCAGGCGTAAAACCTGGGCGATTTGAGTTTGGATCAGCGAGTTCGCCAGCATTTTGCTTGAGCGAATCGAGTTGTTCTTTAGTGCGGCGAATGAGCCAAACAGGCTTGCCACGCCATTCAACGGTGCGCATTTCGCCAGGCGCCAAGGCGCTGATGTCGACTTCAACGGGTGCGCCGGCAGCACGGGCACGATCAGACGGGGCAAAAGTGCTGACAAATGGTACCGCAGCGGCTAGACCCGCCACCCCACCCATTGCACAGGTTGTGCCGATCCAGAGACGGCGCGAGGGGTCAGACGGGAGCGTGGCCGGAACCGCACCTTCGTCGTCATGCATAACTGAATCCTGACTCATCTTCCTATCCTTGTGGTTGCGCGGGAGGCCTTACCTTATCAACGCCGCCTAGCAGTCATTACCCAACAAACATATTTCGTCTTGTTGCAAACCTCTGAACCCCTTATTATAGCGCGACCGAGCCAGCACTTTATATGGGAGCAATCAGAAATGGCGCAAGGAAAAGGAATTTTCAAAGAATTTGAGCAATTTGCATTGCGGGGCAATGTTGTTGATTTAGCGGTGGGCGTGATCGTGGGGGCCGCTTTTGGCAAAATCGTTGACTCGCTGGTCAAAGATATCGTCATGCCACTAGTCAACTTTTTGGTGGGTGGTTCGGTTGACTTCAGTAACAAATACATTGTGTTGTCTCGCCCCGCACAGTATGCGGGGCCTGAAACTTACGCTGATTTAACAAAGGCTGGGGCCAACTTGTTTGCCTGGGGCAACTTTTTAACGATTGTGATTAACTTTATTTTATTGGCGTTTGTGATCTTTTTTATGGTCAAGGCGATTAATACCGCGCGCGCCAAAATGGATCTGGCAGCGCCCCCAGCTAAGACGCCTGAAGACATTGAGTTGCTACGCGAGATCAGAGACTCGCTAAAAAAGTAGGCACTTACACTGCGCAAGAGACCTGATTAAAGGTTGACTGCACTCGGCAAGAACCATTCGTCGGGCTTGGACTGCGGCGAGGTTGTGAAGCCTGACGGGTCATGCGCAGTGAAAGAGGGGTTACACAGGGTTATCAAGATCGACAAAGTCAACCCGGATGCCGAACTCTTGGGCAATCGCCTGGCCTAGCGCTTGGACACCATAGCGCTCGGTTGCGTGGTGGCCTGCGCTGATAAACCCCACGCCTGCCTCACGCGCTAGATGCACCGTAGGCTCGGAGATTTCGCCAGTGATAAACACTTGGGCACCCACGTTAATAGCCTGATCAAGCATGTTTTGGGCCGCCCCAGTACACCAGGCAATCCGTTGTACGGCTAATTCTTCTGCGCCGATGACTAGGGGCGGCCGGTTTAAGCGCTGCTCGATGCGGCTGGCGATCTGGCCAAGCGTGTTGGCTCCGGGCATTGAGCCAAACCAAAGCAGGCCGTTTGAAATTGTAACCGGCTCTGCTACCAAGCCAAGCACCCGCGCGAGTTGTGCGTTGTTGCCAAGCACGGGGTGAGCGTCTAGAGGCAAGTGAAAGGCCAGCAAATTGATGTCGTGTGTCAGCAGCGCGGCGAGGCGTCGCTTGCGTGTTCCGAGTACCCTCGGGTCTTCGCCTTTCCAAAACCAACCATGATGCACAAGTAAGGCATCGGCCGCACGTTGGGTTGCGACGTCAATTAAGGCCTGACTTGCTGTCACGCCCGAGATAATATGCGAGATGCTTGATTTGCCTTGAACTTGAAGGCCATTTGGGCAATAGTCATTGAAGGCAGTTGTGCTGAGGGTATTGTTGAGCCACTGCTCTAAAGTTTGGGTTGATACCGTTTTCATCATTTTCTGGAACACCTCATGCGTCGTCTTTGGTTGCTGTTTGCCCAAGCGGTAACGGTTTGTATAGCAGTTTTATTTGTGGTGACAACTTTGCGCCCAGATTGGCTAGGGGTCAAACCGCAACTTCGCAGCCCGAATGGCGCTGTTGGATTATTGCCTAGTACGGACAGCAACGCATCACAAGCACCAGGTTCTTACGCTGGGGCTGTATCTGTGGCTGCGCCAGCAGTGGTCAATATTCACACTACTAAACGCGCAACAGTGTCGCGCCTTCCTTTACCCCCCGATCCGGTGCTGCGCAAATTTTTTGAACAAATGCCCGGATTTAACCAAACACAACAAACTACCAGTTTGGGCTCAGGTGTGGTGGTGTCTGCCAAGGGGCATGTGTTAACGAACCTTCACGTTATTGAGGGGGCGGACGAGATCGTAGTGGCACTCACGGATGGCCGTCAAGCGGTCGCCAAGGTGTTGGGCGTCGATGCAGACTCAGATCTTGCGGTGTTGCAAGTTGAAATGAGTCAGCTACCCGTGTTGGGCTTTGCGTCACTTGACCCTCCCAAAATAGGGGATGTGGTGCTTGCCATTGGTAATCCGTTTGGTGTTGGCCAAACGATCACAATGGGTATCGTGTCTGCGCTAGGACGTGAAGGGTTAGGGATCAACACCTATGAAAACTTCATTCAGACCGACGCCGCGATCAATCCAGGAAACTCAGGTGGGGCCTTGGTGGACACTCTGGGTCGGTTGGTGGGTATCAATACGGCAATTTATTCAAGATCCGGGGGCTCGCTGGGAATTGGCTTTGCGATTCCAGCCGCAGCGGCGCAAAAGGTCTTGAGCGAAATCGTGACGTTTGGCTTTGTGAAACGAGGGTGGCTTGGTATCGAAACGCAAGACATGACAGCCGACTTGGCCCGTGCCTTCGGCTTAGAGCGGGTTCGTGGCGTGATTATCGCTGGCATCATGCGAGACGGACCCGGCGCTAAAGGCGGCCTAAAGGTCGGTGATATTGTTCAAACAATAGCGGGTCAACCGGTTAACGATACCCAACGGCTCATGGCGCGAATTGCTGCGAATTCGCCTGGTGAAACGGTTGAGTTGGGAATCTATCGTAACGGGCGCACCTACACCTTGACGATGACGCTAGGCCAGCGTCAAGTCAAGCGGAAGTGACTTCGTGCACAAGCCTACTTGGCGGGCTCTGCCGCTACGGCCTTTGCAACAGGTGGGTTCGCCGCGAACAAAGACTCGGCTTGTACAAATAATGGTCTGCGCGCATTCGCGTCTAGATGAAACGCAATTTCTTGCAGGCGCGCAAGTTCTTCGTCTTCGGTATAAAACCAGCTGACTGGCATATTCAGTATTTCAGCCACACGGCACATCAGCTGATAGTCGGGTGAATGCTTACCGCGTTCGTATTGGTTCATACGAGCGCTTGCTGACATTGGGTCAATACCGGCGAGTTTGCCGAGCTTTTCTTGTGACAACCCCGCGCGTAGACGGGCCTGTTTAAGACGATGAGCGAGCACGATGGTCCCTTTAAGTACCGCGACCGAACCACGATAGGTTCAATCTGACTAGGCATTGGTTAACCTAGCCGAAGCTAAGCTGATGAACCAATGATAAAAAGATATACCTTAAAACCTTAAGTCACAAGAGATATTTTTCTTGTAACCATTCACACAAATAGGATAAAGGGTTACCGATATATTTAATGCGCAAACGACACCTAGCCTATGCAAATCTCAGGATTCGGCATCAGTAGTGTCTTGGCTGCGGGGTTTGACCCCGGTTGCAACCAAGATGCCAATCTCATAAAGCACACACAACGGTACAGCCAGCAAAAACTGACTGACGACGTCTGGTGGGGTGACCACGGCAGCAATCACAAAGGCCCCTACGACGACGTAACCCCGTGCTTCTCTAAGCTTCGCGACAGTCACAATCCCCATGCGCACCAATAAGACGACGGCAACAGGGACTTCAAACGTGACCCCAAAGGCCAGAAACATGGTCATCACAAAGCTCAGATAGGCTTCGATGTCAGGCGCTGGCGTGATGGACTCGGGCGCAAAGGACGCAATAAAGGTGAAAACCGACTTGAACACAACGAAATAGCAAAAAGCCATCCCGGCAATAAACAGCAACGAACTTGAAACGATCAAGGGCAGGGCTAAGCGCTGCTCGTGCCGATATAGGCCAGGTGCCACAAAGGCCCACACCTGATAGAGCACGATGGGCAAGGACACGACGAACGCGGCCATCATGGTGACTTTCATGGGCACCATAAAGGGGGTAATGACGCCCGTGGCGATCATGCGGGTGCCTTGAGGCAGCGAGGCGAGCATCGGAGCCGCCAGAATGTCATAAATCACCGAGGCACCGGGATAGATAAACAGCACCACAAATACGACCACTACGGTGCCAACTGCGCGCAACAAGCGTGTGCGCAGCTCGACCAGATGCGACATAAAACTTTCGTTGACCGCCGGAGCTTGCTCAGCGTCTTGACTGGGCTGAGTATTGCCTTCAGTTGCTGTGTTATCAGAACGGTCAGAGCTCAAGATGCAGATCCTGGGGTTGAAGAGGCGACCGAGGTCTGTTTTGGTGGGTGAGCCGTCGTGGTTGCCACAGCGCCGAGCTCGAGTTGGGTTTGGGCTGCGACTGCTGGAAGTGTGTGCGCGGCCACCGGAGCGGGTTCAGGTGGCGGTACCAAAGTTGGAAGCGGAGCGGGTACGAGCATGGCTTGCACCTCAGCTTCGGCAAAAGAAGGGATTGAGGCTGCGGCGACACTCGAAGGGCTCGTGTCGGTCTTTGTTGCAACCGAGGGCTTTGGTATCTCGGGGTTGACCGGCTCGACAAGATCCGAACTGCTGTGTGCCAGCGATTCTTTGATTGCTGAGACGTCTTGTTCGAGTGACTCAAGAGGCTTGCGCAGCGATGACTCAGTATCTTGCAGGCTTGATTGCACGCTTTGGGCAGCATCTTGCATTTGGTCTTTTAACTTGCGAAGTTCGTCGAGTTCGACCTCGCGCTGAATGTCCGTTTTGACATCGTTCACATAGCGCTGCGCACGCCCAACCAAGTGGCCGAGCGTACGGGCCACTTTAGGCAGCCGCTCTGGGCCAATGACGACCAGAGCTACGACCCCGATTACGAGTAGTTCGGTAAAGCTGACGTCAAGCATGGTGTGTAATGTGCCAAAAAGACTCAGCTAAAAAAGCTAGCGGAAAGGGTTAACGCGGACCGGGCTGAGTATTTGACTTCTCTTTTGCTTGCACGTCTATGGTCTCGGCCGAGGCAACGCGTTGCACCGGTGCCGCCTCAGCTGCTGCTGTAGTAGCCTCGCCTTCTTTCGCGTTTGGGTCTTTCATGCCTTCTTTGAAGCCTTTCACCGCACCGCCTAAATCGGCTCCGATGTTTCTAATCTTTTTGGTACCAAAAACGAGTGCAACGATAACCAAAACAATTAGCCAGTGCCAAATACTGAAACTACCCATGATCGTTCTCCAGATTAATTCTTGATGGGGGTGAAGCCCTGCCAAGGACGTTTACCACCAAGGATATGAAAATGCAGGTGTGTAATCTCTTGGCCACCCTCAAGACCTGAATTCGTGGTGAGACGAAAACCGCCTTCAGGCCCCGGGTTGCAGCCATTTGTCAATGCGATGTGTTGCACTTGAGTCAGCATTCTACCTAACCAGCCAGCATCTTCGGGTTTGATATCTTGCATCGACACAATATGGTGACGAGGCACCATGAGCAAATGTACTGGAGCTGCGGGGTGAATGTCATGAAAAACCACACAATCGTCATCGGTGTAGACGATTTTTGCAGGGATTTCACCTTTCACAATCTTGCAGAAGAGGCAGTTTTCGCTCATGGGAGTTCGTTTAAGGGTTACGGGAAGCTTTTTCTTTAAGGCCAGAGACGCCTTCGCGCCTTGCCAATTCGGCCAATACCTGTTCGGGGCGCAAACCATGTTCAGTCAGCACCACCAAGCAATGAAACCACAAATCTGCTGTTTCTGCCACGATTCGCTCGGGTTGTTGGTCTTTGACCGCCATGATGAGCTCAGTCGCCTCTTCGCCAATCTTTTTTAACGCAGCGTCGGGCCCTTTCGAAAACAACTTTGCCACATACGAGGTAGCAGGATCGCCACCGCGCGCTGGCAACCGAGTGGCCAGAATGTCAGCGATTCTTGCCAGAATGACATCGGACGTGTCAGACAGTGAGGCGGCGGAGGTAGAAGCTGTCATGTTTAGGGCTTTCACTTGTAAATGAGCTCGGGATCTTTGAGAACTGGATCAACGCTTACCCATTTTGAGGATAATGGATCAGTACTTTGTTCAAGACGCCGGTAGAAACAACTAGCGCGTCCAGTATGACACGCGATCTCGCCGATTTGCTCGACTTTTAGCAACAGTACATCACCATCGCAATCCAGCCTGAGTTCAAGCAGGCGTTGTACGTGACCAGACTCTTCGCCCTTGCGCCAAAGCCGGTTACGCGAACGCGACCAAAACACCGCACGGCCTGTTAGTGCCGTCTCAGAGAGCGCATCGGCGTTCATCCATGCCACCATCAATATTTGCCCGGTGGTGGCGTCTTGCGAAATCGCTGGTATCAAACCCTTGTCGTCAAACTTGACTTCAGTCAGCCAGACGGGTGGCGCAGTGGTTGTCATGTGTTGCGCCTCACGGCAATGCCTTGGTTTGCCATAAAGTCTTTAGCCTGACCGACGGTGAATTCACCGTAGTGAAAAATACTGGCGGCCAGTACCGCGCTGGCACCGCCCAAGGTCACACCATCGGCTAAATGCTGCAGAGTCCCTACGCCGCCTGAGGCGATCACCGGGATCGCGACGGCATCGGCCACGCGGCGTGTGAGTTCGAGGTCAAAGCCGGCTTTGGTACCGTCGCGATCCATGCTGGTTAAGAGCAGTTCGCCCGCACCGAATTCTGCCATTTGACGCGCCCAAGCGACAACATCCAAGCCGGTGCCACGACGCCCGCCATGCGTGAAGACCTCCCAGGCGGGGGTCGCACTATCGGCCACACGTCGCGCATCAATCGCCACGACAATGCACTGCGAGCCGTGATAATTAGAGGCGGCGCGAACAAGCTCTGGGTTGGCGACTGCAGCACTATTGATCGAGACTTTGTCGGCACCCGCATTGAGCAGGCGTTGCACATCACTTACCTGACGCACACCACCTCCTACTGTCAGGGGGATAAAAACTTGCGAGGCGACTTGCTCGATGATCGAGAGAATCAAATCACGCCCATCGCTCGTGGCGGTAATGTCTAAAAAGGTGAGTTCGTCTGCGCCTTGTTCGTTATAGCGCTGAGCAATTTCAATGGGATCGCCTGCATCAATCAGATCGACGAAGTTCACGCCCTTTACAACGCGACCTGCTGTGACGTCAAGGCACGGAATGATTCGACGAGTCAGGCCGCTATTGGTGCTCGGCGTGACCGACTGACTCATGGTGCGAGTTCATCAGCACGCAGTTGCGCGGCTTCAAAATCAAGTGTGCCCTCATAGATGCTTCGACCTAAAATCGCGCCTTCAATGCCTTCGGCCTCGACTGCGCACAGTGCTTCGATATCGCGCATATCTGTGACACCGCCCGAGGCGATGACCGGGATCCGCACGTGCTGAGCGAGCCGTACCGTTGCCTCGATGTTGACGCCTGTCAACATGCCATCACGGCCAATATCCGTGTAGATAATCGCTTCGCAGCCATAGTCTTCAAATTTTTTGGCCATATCGAGTACATCGTGCTTGGTGAGTTTGCTCCAGCCATCGGTCGCAACTTTGCCATCGCGGGCGTCGAGCCCAACGATAATGCTGCCCGGAAACGCCCCGCAGGCATCATGCAAAAACCCGGGGTTTTTGACTGCAGCAGTACCGATGATGACGTACGTGATACCGAAATCAAGATAGCGTTCGATCGTGTCGAGGTCGCGAATACCACCGCCAATTTGAACCGGAATATCTGCACCAACCGAATCGACAATCGCGCGAATAACAGATTCGTTTTTAGGCTTGCCGGCAACAGCGCCATTTAGGTCAACCAAATGCAGGCGTCGTGCGCCTCGGTCAAGCCAAAGGTTAGACATGGCGGTTGGGTCTTCTGAGAAGACAGTTGCGTCGTCGAGGTCGCCTTGACGCAGGCGGACGCAGCGTCCGTCTTTGAGATCAATTGCAGGGATCAGCAGCATGTGAGTATTGAGTGGTCACGTAAGGTTCAAAGCACTCACGATAAGCGAGTGTGGATAAGAGATTAGTTTAACGGAATGCCCAGTAATCCTGTTGGTTCAGCGTGAAGAGGTCAAGGCTTCCAGTCTACAAAATTACGGTAAAGACGCAAACCATATTCGGCACTTTTTTCTGGATGAAACTGTACGGCAAAGATATTATCGGTCGCAACAGCACAGGTAAACAGGCCGCCGTAGTTGCTTTGCCCGACGGTGAGCTCAGCCTGAGCGGGCACGGCATAGTAACTGTGGACAAAATAAAAGGGGGTCATATCGGGGATACCCTGCCACAGGGCATGCTCACGGCTTTGTTTGACTGGATTCCAGCCCATATGCGGCACTTTTAGCTGTTGCGCGCCCGCAGAGAAGGCGGGGCCCTGAAAACGCCGAACCTCGCCTTTAAAGACGCCCAGGCTGGTGGTGTTGCCTTCTTCGCTGCGCTCAAACAACATTTGTTCGCCCACGCAAACGCCAAGTAAGGGCTTGCTTGTTGCTGCACTGAGCACCGCCTCACGCAAGCCCGCCTCGTCCAACGTGCGGATGCAGTCGGCCATTGCCCCCTGACCCGGAAACACAACGCGGTCAGCAGCCAAAATATCGCGTGGCTGACTGCATAAGCGAATATCAGCCTCGGGGGCGGCGTGGCGCAATGCCCGCTCGACCGAGTGGATATTGCCCATACCGTAGTCGACGATGGCAATCAAGGCCATGGCTTACAGGACACCTTTTGTAGACGGCACAACGCCAGCGCTGCGTGGATCGAGTTCGAGCGCCATGCGTAGCGCTCGACCGGTGGCTTTGAAAATCGTTTCGCACTGGTGATGTGCATTGACGCCGCGCAAGTTATCAATGTGCATGGTCAGTAGTGCATGGTTGACCAAACCTTGAAAAAACTCAATGGTGAGGTCAACGTCAAAATCACCGACGCGCGCGCGGGTGAAGGGCACATGAAACTGCAAGCCGGGCCTGCCTGAAAAATCTACCACCACGCGCGAAAGCGCCTCGTCGAGAGGCACGTACGCGTGGCCATAACGACGAATCCCAGCTTTATCGCCCACGGCTTTTGCAATGGCTTGACCAAGCGTGATGCCAACGTCTTCAACCGTGTGGTGAGCATCAATTTCTAAATCGCCCTGAGCATGCACCTCAAGGTCAATTAAACCGTGGCGTGCAATTTGATCAAGCATGTGATCTAAAAAAGGCACACCCGTGTCGAGCTTTTGGCGGCCTGTGCCATCTAGATTGATTGCGACACGTATTTTTGTTTCGTTGGTATTACGGATAATTTCGGCGGTGCGCATGGCTTGGGCTCTTAGCGTCAGAATCTATATTGTAGGGCGGTCTGAGCGAATTGTTGTCGTGAATCGTGCTGGATCGCTGAACTTACTTGTCGCTTGGTGTAGTGAGGCGGTAGGTGGCGCTTGCCGCATGGGCTTGCAGGCCTTCGCCCAGCGCCAGTTCAGCAGCGATTTTGCCCAGTGTTTGTGCACCGGCTTGCGAGACGTGGATCAAACTCGAGCGTTTTTGAAAGTCATAGACGCCCAGCGGTGAAGAAAACCGAGCGGTACGCGAGGTTGGCAACACGTGGTTCGGACCCGCGCAATAATCACCAAGCGACTCAGAGCTGTGCTGCCCCATAAAAATCGCACCTGCGTGACGCAAATGAGGCAGCCAAGCCTCAGGCTCTTCGAGTGACACTTCAAGGTGCTCGGGCGCGATTTGGTTACTAATTGTGCAAGCCTCGTTCAAATCCCGTACCAAAATCAGCGCGCCGCGGTCGCGCAAGCTTGCACGAATGATATCGGCGCGGGGCATGGTGGGTAGCAATTTGTTGATCGAGCGCTCGACTGCGTCGAGGTAACTCGCATCTGGGCACAACAAGATCGCCTGGGCAAGCTCGTCGTGCTCGGCTTGCGAGAACAGATCCATCGCGATCCAGTCGGGCGACGTTTTACCGTCACAGATGATGAGGATTTCGCTAGGGCCTGCAATCATGTCGATGCCAACGACACCAAAGACACGGCGTTTTGCCGCAGCGACGTAGGCATTGCCTGGGCCAACAATTTTATCGACGGCCGGGACCGTTGCAGTGCCGTAGGCGAGCGCGCCGATGGCCTGAGCACCACCCGTCGCGAAACAGCGGTCAACACCTGCAATCGCTGCTGCGGCCAGCACCATGGCGTTACGATGACCACCAGGGGTTGGCGTAACCATCACGACCTCTGAAACGCCAGCTACCTTTGCCGGAATCGCATTCATCAGCACCGAAGAGGGGTAAGCGGCTTTGCCACCCGGCACGTAGACCCCAACGCGGTCGAGGGCCGTAATCTGTTGCCCTAAACGCGTGCCGTCGGCCTCGGTGTAAGACCAGCTGTTTTGAATTTGGTGTGCGTGATACGTTCGTACGCGTTCGGCCGCCGCTTCAAGCGCATGACGCTGTGCCAACGGGAGCTCGGAGAGGGCTTTGAACCACTCGCTACGCGGAATTTCTAACTCGGCGGCCTGATTGATTTGAACACCATCGAACTCACGCGTCAGCCGAACCAGCGCCGCGTCGCCCTCAGCGCGAACTTGCTTCAGAATACGCGCAGCCGCACTGTCGATGGCCTCATCTTGTTCGGCATCAAACGCCAGCAAGGTGGTGAGCTTTGCGTCAAAGTCTGGGTCGCGCGAGTCGAGGCGTGAAATGGTTGCCATAGTGTCAGTCTCTAGGTGTCACGAGTTTGCCACGGCTGCGTGACTGGCTTGTTCAAAGGCGTCTAACAGCGGTTGCAGTTGTGCATGTCGGGTTTTAAGCGCGGCACGGTTGACCACCAAGCGCGATGAAATCGGCATGATGTCTTCGACCGCGACTAAATCATTTGCCTTTAAGGTGTTGCCGGTTGACACCAAGTCGACGATCGCGTCGGCCAGGCCCACTAGGGGTGCGAGTTCCATTGAGCCGTAAAGCTTGATGAGGTCAACGTAAACGCCTTTTGCGGCAAAGTGTTCGCGCGCTGCTTGGGTGTATTTGGTCGCAACACGTAAGCGTGCACCTTGGCGCACAGCAGCCTCGTAATCAAACCCTTTTCGCACTGCGACAGCCAAGCGGCAGCGTGCAATGTTTAGGTCAATCGGCTGATACAACCCACCGGGGTGTTGGGCAGCGTGTTCGATGAGTACATCTTTACCAGCGATACCCAAATCAGCAGCGCCGTATTCAACGTAGGTTGGAACGTCAGAGGCGCGCACAATAATTAATCGCAAGCCAAGGTTGCTGGTGGCGATAATCAGCTTGCGCGACTGTTCTGGGTTTTCAGAAACCTGAATGCCAGCCGCCTCGAGAAGCGGCAGAGTTTCTTCAAAAATTCGTCCTTTCGAGAGGGCCATCGTTAAAGGTCGAAGCGGCTCAGGTGCGCTCATGAGAGATCCTTGCTAGAAATACGTTCGATGTTGGCGCCTAGCTGTCTGAGCTTGTGCTCCATACGCTCGTAGCCACGATCAAGGTGATAGATTCGCTCGACGATGGTCTGGCCCTCAGCCGCCAGGCCAGCAATGACAAGGCTTGCAGAGGCGCGCAAATCGGTGGCCATGACAGTTGCACCTGACAGTTTTTTTACACCACGCACAACGGCTGTGTGGCCGTCGATGTCAATGCGTGCGCCTAAGCGCAAAAGTTCTTGCACATGCATGTAGCGATTTTCAAAAATTGTTTCAGCGATCACAGAGGTGCCTTCGGCCAGCGCGTTTAGCGCCATTAATTGGGCCTGCATGTCAGTGGCAAAGCCTGGGTATTCGTGTGTACGAAAGTCGACAGGTTTGGGCCGTTGTGCCATGCTGGCGCGAATCCAGTCAGAGCCGCACGTGAGCGTCAAACCAGCCTCTTGGAGCTTAGAGAGGGTGGCACCCATGGTGTCAGGCGCGACCTGACGTAACGTGATATCACCACCGGCTGCACCCACTGCACACAAAAAGCTACCTGCTTCGATACGATCAGGAATCACCTGATGGGTGGCACCGTGCAGGCTCTTGACGCCTTCGATGACGATGCGATCGGTACCATGGCCCTGAATCTGCGCGCCCATCTTAATCAACAGTTCGGCTAGATCCACGACCTCGGGTTCACGCGCGGCGTTTTCTAAGACGGTTTTACCCTCTGCTAAGACGGCGGCCATCAGCAGGTTTTCGGTGCCAGTGACCGTCACCATGTCGGTACGTATGACGGCGCCCTTCAGGCGCCTGGCACGCGCTACGACAAAACCGTGCTCGATGCTGATGTCAGCCCCTAACGCGGCCAACCCGTGAATGTGTTGGTCGACTGGACGTTGACCAATTGCGCAGCCCCCGGGCAGGCTGACTCGCGCCTGACCGAACCGTGCGAGCAGCGGCCCCAGCACCAAAATCGAAGCGCGCATGGTTTTCACCAGCTCATAGGGGGCCTCGAGGGTCGTGACGTCGTTGGCAGTGATATGGACTGTGCCATCGGTTTCGCGCTCGCAACGAACGCCCATCTGGCCTAATAATTTAAGCGTGGTCGCGATGTCGTTTAACTTGGGTACGTTGGTGAGTGTGACCGTATCGGCAGTCAGCAAACCAGCACACAAAATTGGTAGCGCCGCATTTTTTGCGCCAGAAATACTGACTTCGCCGTGCAGGCGACTACCGCCCGTGATTCGTAAAATATCCATCAGACGGGTTTGCTAAACTCTTCGGGGGTTAAGGTCCGCATCGAAAGTGCGTGGATTTCTTGTTTCATCCGATCACCCAACGCGGCATACACCAATTGATGGCGGGCGATCAAGCGCTTACCTGCAAACGCGTTGCTGACAATGATTGCCTCGAAATGCGCGCCATCGCCACTGACTTCAAGGTGCTCGCAGGCGAGCCCGGCTGCGATGTAAGCGCGAATATCTTCTGGGGTAGGCAACATGATCTGCAAGGTCCTTGAGGGGGGATACGATTCTAGAATATTCGTTATTTTAGATGGTTTAGGTACGCAGTTTGTAGCCACGGCCTAAGAGGCGCAGGGCAAACGTCGCCAAAACTAAAAAGACCCCGGCAACAACGACTAGACTTTGCCAGGGTGAGACATCGGCCACGCCAAAAAAACCGTAGCGAAACCCATCAATCGTGTAAAAGAGCGGATTCCAGTGCGACACAGTCTGCCAAAAGGAAGGTAGGGTGTGCACTGAATAAAACACCCCAGATAAAAAGGTTGCCGGCATAATCAGAAAATTTTGAAAAGCGGCGAGCTGATCAAATTTTTCGGAGGTCAGCCCAGCAATCAAACCTAAGATCGCCATAATGCCGCAGGAGAGAATCGCGAAGACTAGCGCCCAAAGCGGGTGCTTGATTGGCATCGAGCTGAAGTACTGGGACACCAGCCAGACGCAGGTACCGACGGCCAGACCCCGCACAATGGCGGCCAACACATAGGCACTGAAGAACTCTCGGTGTGAAATGGGTGGCAACAACACAAATACCAAATTGCCTGTGACGCGGCTTTGAATGAGCGATGACGACGGGTTAGCAAAGGCGTTTTGCAACATGCTCATCATCATGAGCCCTGGGATCAAAAAGGCGGTGTAGGGGACGCTGCCATACACTTGAATCCGATCTTGTAACACCTGAGCAAAAATCACAAGGTACAGCAATGCTGTGATGACGGGAGCGGCGATGGTCTGAAAGCTGACCTTCCAAAAACGCAGTAATTCTTTGCCAAGTAGGGTCGGAAACCCTGAGCCGGCGCCGGCACGAGCGGTCAAAATGGGGGCGCTCATGCTTGTGCCTCAGAAAACTTAGACGGTTCGGCGTTCATGATTTGGACAAACGCTTGTTCGAGATTGCCGCCGGCGCGTGCGATCAAGGCTTTGGTCGTGTCGAGTGCGACGATGCGCCCGCCCTTAAGCATGGCGGTGCGGTTACACAGCATTTCAGCTTCTTCAAGGTAGTGCGTGGTCAAGATGATGGTGTGGCCTTTGGCGTTGAGCCGGGAGATGAACTCCCAGAGGCTGCGGCGCAAGTCGACATCAACTCCTGCTGTGGGTTCGTCAAGCACGATGACGGGTGGGCGATGCACCAGCGCTTGAGCTACCAGTACACGACGCTTCATCCCACCAGACAAGGCGCGCATGTTTTCGTCGGCCTTATCGGTGAGCCCAAGGTTGGCCAAAATTTCGTCAATCCAGTCGTCATTGTGCCGAAAGCCAAAATAACCTGATTGAATTCTTAAGGTTTCGCGAACGGTAAAAAATGGGTCGTATACCAACTCTTGAGGCACGACGCCTAACGAGCGCCTGGCCGCCTGATAATCGTTGACCACATCATGGCCGCAAACACTGGCACGCCCCTGGGTGGCCTGACACAGCCCTGCTAGCACAGAAATGAGAGTCGTTTTGCCGGCCCCATTAGGGCCTAGCAACGCAAAAAACTCGCCATGTTCGATTGATAAAGACACATCATCAAGCGCTTGAAAACCGGGGCCTGTAGGTGGGCGAAACAAACCACGCCACCCCAAGGTGCGAGGTGCAAAAACTTTAGAAACATGCTCAAACGAAACGGCAGACATGACGACCTTGTTGTGGGGCGGTGCACCCGAGCGACCAGACGCCCCACGGGACCGGGGCCTGAGAGTTATTGCTGTTGTGCGCGTTGATTGAGCGCTTGAATCAGGCCATCGATCCCGTTTTGACTAATTTGCTGAGAAAACTGATTGCGGTAGTTTTCAATTAACCAGATATTTTCAACGTTCAGGTCATAGATCTTCCAGCCTTGGGATGTTTTTTCAAGACGGTAATCGAGCGCAATCGGTTGAGTATTGGCGCGCTGTGTCACCTGAGATCTGACGACGAGGTCGGTGGCATCAGCCTCGCCTCGCAAAGGCAAGACTTTAATGCTGGTGCCGTCGTCGACGCGAGTGAAGGCGCCGCTGTAAGAACGACCCAAGGTGCCGCGAAAAGCTTTGACCAAGGCTGCTTGTTGTTCGGGTGTCGCCTGTCGCCAATAGCGACCCGCTGCGAGGCGCGTTGTTTTTTCAAAATTGACGTTAGGCAAAATGAGTTCGTCAACGATTTGATTCACGCGCGCAGTGTTACCCGCGCGCACGCTGCTATCGGCCTTAAGCGCGGCGAGTACTTGATCGGCGATCTGCTGCACAAACTCGGTGGGGGCGGCGTTCGGGTTGGGTTTTGTCTGCGCACGTGAGGTGTGGCCTAACCCCAGCAGCAAGCACAAGAAAACAAGTTTAAAAAATAAATCGATGCGAGACTTCATCAAACGTATCCTTGCAATAGGCTAAATATTTGTTGGCAGGTAATAGAGGTGAGCCTTATTTTTTTGGCGCGATGCCAAGCGCTTTTTCATCAGCCGGCACGGCCTCAAAGTCTTCGTAGTTTGGCAGCTTCTGGGTCTCAGCGGTTGCCCCATCAACCTGAGCCTGACGTCGCTTCAGATAGGCATCACGTATAAAGCTGTAGCGGTCTAGCGCGGTACGGTCAATCGTGTTTGTGACTGCGAGCAGTGCCTCTCGGCGCTCGACCACTTCAAGACCATAAATCGAATTACGAATATCGATGTTAGTGATCAACGAACCATACCCGAACTGATTCACATAAATATCAACGGCTCGGCCCGCACCATCTCTGAGGGTGGAGGAGCCCATAATCGGCAGCACAAGGTAAGGGCCAGAGCTCAACCCCCAGACCCCAAGCGTGACACCAAAGTCGTTAGGAATTCGTTTGGCGCCAGTTTGACTCGCCAAATCCAAACAGCCCCCAAGCCCCATCGTCGAGTTCAGCATGACACGGCCAAATGTATTGAGCGCATCGACTTGGCGTCCTTGTAGCGTACTGTTAAACCAAGACCATACGTCACCGAGGTTTAAAAAGATGTTGTTGATACAGGTGCGTACAGGTTGCGGCACAACAAAGGCGTACGCTTCAGCGGCCGGCTTTAACACTGCACGATCAATCGCATCGTTGAACTCGAAGACCGCTCGGTTTGAGGCTTCGAGGGGGTCAGCGGGGTTGGCTGGGCCTGTTGAGCGCGTGGCGCAGCCCGAGAGTATCACCAAGGCGAGTGCGCACAGCGCCAGGCGAAATTGGTGAGTAAAAAAACGAGTGCGCATATGGCTTGACCGTTATTGAGAAAGTTTGGGCGACTTGGGTGCGGGGGCTGATTCGGTGCCTTGGGGCGTGCCTTGTTTTTCAGCAGACGAATACAAGAATTGACTGATCAGGCTTTCAAGGACGATCGCACTTTGCGTGAACTGAAGCGTGCCACCCGCGACAAGGTTGGCGTCATCGCCACCCGCTTCAAGGCCGATATATTGCTCGCCTAACAAGCCCGAGGTCAAAATCTTGGCTGAAGAATCTTTCGGAAAACGATAGTTCTTTTCGATTTGAACGGTCACGACTGCCTGAAAGGTTTTTTCATCTAGAGCGATGCTGGCAACGCGCCCGACCACGACGCCCGCACTTTTTACCGGCGCACGCACCTTGAGCCCGCCGATGTTGTCGAACTTTGCCGACAGAGCGTAGGTGGGGGCAAACGAGAAGCTGCTGAGGTTACCAGCTCGCAACGCTAGAAAAGAGAGCGCGATTGCGCCTAACAAGATAAAGAGCCCTACCCACCAGTCTGTTTTTTCGTTTGACATTGTTTGACCCTTTAATTGCTGAACATCAGCGCAGTCAGTAGAAAATCAAGCCCCAAGACCGCTAGCGAGCCGGTCACAACGGTACGAGTGGTGGCGCGCGCCACCCCCTCGGGTGTTGGGCGAGCCTGCCAGCCTTCGTAGAGGGCGATAAGAGTGACTGCTACCCCAAAGATGATACTTTTTATTACGCCGTTCAACACGTCGTTATAGACATCGACGCCGTTTTGCATTTGTGACCAAAAGGCACCGGTATCGATGCCAATCAGTAGCACACCGACCACCCAGCCCCCGATGATCCCAACCATTGAGAATACCGCAGCCAAAACAGGCATCGCAATGACACCGCCCCAAAAGCGTGGGACAAAGACTCGTCTGATTGGGTCGACGGCCATGACTTCCATCGCGGCTAATTGTTCGCCGGCTTTCATCAAGCCAATCTCAGCGGTGAGCGAGGTACCGGCACGTCCGGCGAAGAGCAGTGCGGTAATGACTGGGCCGAGCTCACGAGTCAGTGAGAGCGCGACCAGTAAGCCAAGCGCCTCTTCAGAGCCGTAGCGGTTCAGGGTGTAATAGCCCTGTAATCCTAAAACAAAACCAACGAATAAACCCGAGACAATAATGATGAGTAAAGAAAAATTACCGATGAAATGCACTTGTTGAGACACTAGCCGCGGGCGGTTGAACACGATGCTGCTGCGTTGCAACAGCATGAAAAAGAAACGCGTAAACAGGCCCAACCCAGTGAGGCGCTCGCGTGCCTGTTTGCCAAGACGGGCTAAAAAGTTGGATTGACTCATGCTCGTGTGCCTGTGCGAGCAAGCCAAGCTTCAAAGGCAGGGGTGACGGGGTAGTCGAAAGCAACCGGACCGTCGGCATGCCCGTGTAAAAACTGCTGAACATAGGGGTCAGTCGAGGCACCGAGCGTGGCCGGTGTGCCGTGTGCTTTAAGTTCACCCTGACCGACCAGATAAACGTGATCAGCAATCGCAAAGGACTCGGCGATGTCGTGGGTAATGACCACGGAGGCGCAGCCTAAGCGGTCAGAGAGGCTGCGAATCAGGCGCGCTGTGATGCCTAGCGAGATTGGGTCAAGACCAGCAAAGGGCTCGTCATACAGAACCAGTTCGGGTTCTAGCACCACTGCGCGTGCTAGCGCGACGCGACGTGCCATACCGCCAGAAATTTCAGATACCTTTAAATGCGCGGCAGCACGCAAACCCACTGCGTTGAGCTTTTCGAGCACGCGCTCGGTGAGTTGCGCGGCTGACAGACTGAGGTGCTCACGCAGCGGAAATGCGACGTTTTCGAAGACGTTTAGGTCGGTGAAGAGCGCACCCTGCTGAAATAAGACCCCCATGCGCTGGCGCAGCGATTGCAACAGCGGTCGATCGGCGTGTGCCAGATTTTGGCCAAACAAGGTGATGGTGCCCTGGCGCGCGACGAGTTGGCCAGTGGCTGCGCGCAGCAAGGTGGTTTTGCCGGATCCCGAGCCACCCATCATGGCCACGACTTGCCCTGGCAAGACCTCAAGCGAGATCTCACGCAGAACGGTGAAGTCGCCGTAGCCCAGCGAAACACCTTCAAGGCGTAGCACTGGTTGGTGTGGTTTGTGCGGGGGCGTAAGCATGTCGAACCAAAGGGATCAGAGCAAAATCCAGGCGCTGAACGATGCAGCGCAGCTGGGCAGTCAGGCTCAGGCACTCAATTGTAACGCCCACGCAGAAAGTTGTAACACTCTCTGTGTCGTTGAGCGATGGTCAAATCTCTTATTGCGGTTGAATATTTGCCGACTTAATCACTTTGGCCCATTTAGCGGTCTCTGAGGCAATAAACTGCGCAAAGGCTTGGGGTGTGCCGCCTCCAGCCTGACTGCCAGCGTCAGAGATCTGTTTGATCACCTCAGGATCGAGCAGGATTTCGTTGAGTGCCGCATTGAGCTTGGAGATGATGGCTGCTGGCGTGCCGCCTGGAGCGATGATGCCTTGCCAGTTGTAGGATTCGAAGTTAGGGATGCCGAGTTCGACCATCGTCGGTACCTCTGGCAAAAGTGCCAGACGTTTAGTCGAAGTCACGGCGAGTGGGTGTATTTTTTGGCCCTTGATGGCGGGCAGGGCGGCGTAGCCCATCTCAAACATCATGCTCAAGTGTCCAGCCATCAGGTCGGTGGCGGCCGGCGCACCGCCTTTGTAAGGCACATGCACGATATCAATGTTGGCGAGGTTACGAAACATTTCACCAGAGAGATGGTGAGCGCCGCCTATACCTGACGAGCCAAAGGTCAGTTTGCCCGGCTCTTTTTTAGCCAATGCAATCAGGTCAGCTAAGGTTTTAACGGGCAGGCTATTGGCCACACTCAGCACCAAGGGGCTGTTTTCAATCAAAATGACCGGGGTCAGGTCTTTTTGAGGGTTGTAGGGCAGCATGGTCATCAAGGTCGGGTTTACCGCCAGTGGCGCCAGATTGCCTGAACCGATTGTGTGGCCATCAGCCGGCGCCTTGGCGATCAAGGATGTACCAATCACACCACCCGCGCCACTTTTGTTTTCGACCACAACCGATTGGCCAAGCTTTTCGGTGAGCTTGCGCGCCAACAGCCGCATGCGCGTGTCAGCGAAGCCGCCCGCTGCATAGGGAACAATTAAGGTAATGCTTTTGGCGGGCCAAGCCTGCGCACTTGCTGAGCTGGCTGGTGTTTGAGCCATAGCAGTTGATAGGCCAGAGACGGCCAAGAGGCTAATCGCAATTGAACAGAGGCGTTTAACGGGGTAGATCATTGACAATCTCCGGCTGGTTTGGCTTAGCGAGGTAAGTCGCTTGTACCCATTAAAAACTCATCAACTGAGCGTGCGCACTGTCGGCCTTCTCGTATCGCCCAAACCACCAGCGACTGACCGCGTCGCATGTCCCCGGCCGCAAAGACCTTTGCAAGATTGCTGCGGTAATCGTCAGTGTTGGCGCGCACGTTGCCGCGCGCATCTTGATCGATGCCAAAGGCCGTTAGGATATTACTGACGGGGGCGACGAAGCCCATGGCCAGCAGAACGAGATCCGCTTGGATATCGAATTCAGAGCCTTTGATCTCTTGCATCTTCATCTGGCCTGAGGTTTCGTCTTTGACCCATTCGACGCGAGCCGCGACCAGCTTTTCGACTTTGCCACCCTTGCCTGCCAAAGATTTACTGGTGATAGCCCAGTCGCGGTCGGCACCCTCTTCGTGTGAGGACGAGGTGCGCAATTTTGCAGGCCAGTAAGGCCAAGTCATCGCTTTGTTCTCGCTCTCGGGCGGGCGTGGCATCAATTCAATTTGTGTAACGGATTTGGCGCCATGACGGTTGCTGGTGCCGACACAATCTGAGCCTGTATCGCCACCACCAATTACGACCACATGCTTGCCTTTGGCAAGCACTTGCGAACTAAGCTTGTCGCCGGCGACGACTTTGTTTTGCGGGCGCAAGAAATCCATGGCGTACATCACGCCGTCGAGCTCGCGACCGGCAATTGGTAAGTCGCGCGGAGTTTCACAGCCGCCAGTTAACACCACGGCGTCAAACTCATTTTGTAAAGCCGCTGGAGTCTTAACGGTGAGGTCTTTGCTTGGGGCTTGTGCGGCCTCGCCAACGTAATGCGAGGTTTTAAACGTGACGCCTTCAGCTTGCATTTGAGTGATACGCTGATCAATCAAGGTTTTTTCAAGTTTGAAGTCTGGGATGCCATAGCGCAGCAAGCCGCCGATACGATCATTTTTTTCAAAGACGGTTACGGCATGACCGACACGTGCGAGCTGTTGTGCGCAGGCTAAGCCTGCTGGGCCCGAACCAATCACCGCAACCGTTTTGCCGGTTTTGTGAGCGGGTGGCTGGGGCACAACCCATCCCTCGGCCCAGCCTTTGTCAATAATTGCATGCTCAATCGACTTGATCCCAACGGCATCATTATTGATATTGAGTGTGCAAGCGGCTTCGCAAGGCGCGGGACAAATACGCCCCGTAAACTCTGGAAAATTGTTGGTCGAGTGAAGGACATCCAGAGCACCACGCCAGTTTTGGCGAAATACGAGGTCGTTCCAGTCGGGGATGATGTTGTTCACGGGGCAGCCGTTATTACAAAACGGTATACCGCAATCCATACAGCGCGCCGCTTGTTTGCCCGCCTGCTCATCCGAGAGATGCAAGACGAATTCACGCCAATGTTTGAGGCGACTCGCAGGCGCTTCAGACGCCTCTTGCAGACGATCAACCTCTAAAAAGCCAGTGATTTTTCCCATGATGATTCCTTATGCTGCTTTGGGTTGTGGATTGGCAGCGCGCCACATCTCGCCAAGGGCGCGCTTGTAATCCACAGGCATGATTTTGATGAATTTACCGCGCGCGCTTTCCCAATGGCTGACTAAATCGCGTGCGCCAAAACTACCGGTGTAACGGAAATGGTTTTCAACCAGTCGTTTGAGAATCGCTTCGTCGGTTTCGCGCGCATCGTTGCGACCCAGGCTGTGCCAGATGTCGATACCTTGCGTCTTTTCTTGTTCAGCAGAAGACAACACGGGCTCGATCGCGATCATGCTGAGATTGCAACGTTCAGCAAAGGTACGTTCTGGATCCCAGACATAGGCGACGCCACCCGACATACCGGCAGCGAAGTTGCGCCCAGTTGCGCCCAACACCACAACGGTGCCGCCAGTCATGTACTCGCAACCATGGTCACCCGTGCCTTCAACTACTGCCGCTGCACCCGAGTTACGCACGGCAAAACGCTCGCCAGCAACGCCGTTGAAATAGGCCTCGCCACCGGTAGCGCCGTATAGCACCGTGTTTCCGATAATGATGTGGTCGGTGCCTAAACCACGAAAATCGTTAGGTGAGCGTACGATGATTCGACCACCCGACAAACCTTTACCAACGTAGTCGTTGCCTTCACCCACTAAATCGAGTGTGATGCCACGAGCTAGGAAGGCGCCAAAGCTTTGACCGGCTGTGCCGTTGCACTGAATATGAATGGTGTCGTCGGGCAGGCCTTCATCACCATAGCGTGTGGCGATTCGCCCAGACAACATCGCGCCAATCGTGCGATTGCGATTGCGTACCGGCACGATGAAGGACACTTTTTCACCGCGCTCGATCGCAGGCTTGCTACGCTCAATTAGTTCGTGATCAAGCGCCGACTCAAGGCCGTGATCTTGTGTTTCGAGTTGACGGCGTGGACTGTCGTTGGCGGGTTGGTAAAACACACGACTGAAATCTAGACCGTGGGCCTTCCAGTGCTCGATGCCCGAGCGGGTATCGAGCAGATCGACACGGCCGATCAACTGGTCGAACGTGCGAATGCCCAGCTGAGCCATGATTTCGCGAACCTCTTCGGCCACAAAAAAGAAGTAGTTCACAACGTTTTCTGGCTTACCTTGAAATTTTTGACGCAAGACAGGGTCTTGCGTGGCCACACCGACAGGGCAGGTGTTCAGATGGCATTTGCGCATCATGATGCAGCCCTCAACGACTAGAGGCGCTGTCGCAAAGCCGAACTCGTCAGCCCCGAGCAGTGCGCCAATTGCAACGTCGCGACCTGTTTTCATTTGACCGTCGGCTTGCACACGAATACGGCTGCGCAGTTTGTTGAGCATTAGCGTTTGTTGGGTCTCGGCCAGGCCAAGCTCCCAAGGCGTGCCAGCGTGCTTGATGGATGAAACAGGAGACGCACCCGTGCCGCCGTCATGCCCCGAGATGGTGACGTGATCTGCCTTGGCTTTGGCGACGCCCGCAGCGACCGTACCGACACCTACCTCAGACACAAGCTTGACTGAAATTGAAGCGCGCGCGTTGACGTTTTTAAGGTCGTGAATCAGCTGCGCCAAATCTTCGATCGAGTAAATGTCGTGGTGCGGAGGTGGTGAAATTAAACCAACGCCAGGCACCGAGCAGCGCAACTTGGCGATGTACTCTGAGACTTTATGACCCGGTAATTGACCGCCTTCGCCAGGCTTGGCCCCTTGCGCCATTTTGATCTGGATTTGATCTGCGCTTGAGAGGTATTCGGCACTGACGCCAAAGCGCCCTGAGGCAACCTGCTTAATCTTAGAACGCATCGAATCGCCGGCTTGCAAGGGCACGTCAGCGGCAATGCGATCGGCGCCCAGCTCAGAGGCGAGGGTGGCGCCTGCGAGAATGCCACTGTTGCCAGTACGCAATTCGTTGCGGTAGCGCAGCTCGTCTTCGCCGCCTTCGCCGGTGTTTGATTTTCCGCCAATGCGATTCATGGCAACGGCGAGAACCGAGTGCGCTTCTGTTGAAATCGAACCAAGCGACATTGCACCGGTTGCAAAGCGTTTGACAATCTCTTTGGCGGATTCAACTTCGTCGATCGCGATGGCACGCGTCGGATCAACCTTGAATTCAAAGAGGCCGCGCAACGTCATATGACGCTTGCTTTGATCGTTAATTAGCTGAGCGTATTCTTTGTAAGTCCGATAGTTATTCGCACGCGTGGCGTGTTGCAATTTAGCGATCGAGTCAGGTGTCCACATATGGTCTTCGCCGCGGACACGGTAGGCGTACTCGCCACCCGCATCCAAGGCGTTTGCCAACACCGGATCGTTACCAAAGGCTGCACGATGGGTGCGCAAGGCCTCTTCGGCCACTTCAAAAATACCAATGCCTTCGATCGTGCTGGCGGTGCCTGAAAAGTATTTGTTGACTAAGGCTGTGCGCAAGCCAACCGCTTCGAAAATTTGCGCGCCGCAGTACGACATGTAAGTCGAGATGCCCATTTTGGACATGACTTTATTGAGGCCTTTGCCGATTGCTTTGATGTAGTTTTTTTCTGCTTTGTCAGGTGTGACCGACATGTTTTTCAAGCTTTCTAGAGCAAGAAAAGGGTGGATGGCCTCGGCCCCATAGCCGCCCAGCAAGGCAAAATGATGCACCTCGCGCGCTGAGCCTGTTTCAACGACCAAGCCAGTGTTGGTGCGTAGCCCTTCACGAATCAGGTGCTGATGAATAGCAGAGGTGGCGAGCAAGGCTGGGATCGCAACGTGCTCGTGATCAACAGCGCGGTCGGTCAGGATCAGAACATTAAAGCCGGTGTTCACGGCGTCAACGGCTCGTGCACAAAGCGCCGCGATGCGCGCCTCAATCCCCTGTGCGCCCCACGACGCAGGATAGGTGATATCCAATGCAAAGCTGCGAAACTTGTCGCCCGTGAGCTCGGCAATTGAACGCAACTGGGCCATTTCGGCCACGTCAAGAACGGGCTGTGTCACTTCAAGACGTAACGGTGGATTGACGTTGTTGATATCGAGCAGATTGGGCTTAGGCCCGATAAACGAGACCAACGACATTACCATTTGCTCGCGAATTGGGTCGATCGGCGGGTTAGTCACCTGCGCAAACAACTGACGAAAGTAATTGTAAAAAGGTTTTGCACGGCTCGACAAAATCGCCAACGGCGCGTCGTTACCCATCGAACCAATAGACTCTTCACCCGTTTCGGCCATCACCTCAAGAATGAATTTGTAATCTTCTTGCGTCCAGCCAAAGGCTTGTTGACGGTCTAACAATGTGTTCTTTGTATGGGCAAGTGCGGCGCTTCGCGGCGCGGGTAAGGATTCAAGCTTGACGCGCAGGCGATCAATCCATTGGCGATAGGGTCGCGAGTTTGCGAGCTGTGATTTGATCTCTGCATCGTCAATGATTCGGCCTTGTTCAAGGTCGATTAAAAACATTTTGCCCGGCTGCAGGCGCCATTTTTTGACGATGCGATTTTCTGGGATTGGAAGCGTGCCGGCCTCAGAGGCCATGATCACCATGTCGTCATCGGTGATGAGGTAACGTGCGGGGCGCAAACCGTTGCGGTCAAGCGTCGCACCAATTTGACGGCCATCGGTAAACGCGACAGCAGCAGGGCCGTCCCAGGGCTCCATCATTGCGGCATGATATTCATAGAAGGCACGACGGCTCGCGTCCATGTGTGTGTGTTGTTCCCAGGCCTCTGGAATCATCATCATCATGGCGTGTGCAAGCGAGTAGCCTGACATCACTAACAACTCAAGGCAGTTGTCGAAGGTGGCTGTGTCGGATTGCCCTTCGTAGACAATCGGGTAAAGTTTTTGCAGATCTTCACCGAGCACGGCAGATTGCATCATGCCTTCGCGCGCGCGCAACCAGTTGAAATTGCCTTTGACAGTGTTGATTTCGCCGTTGTGCGCGATCATGCGGTAGGGGTGCGCGAGCGGCCAAGCTGGAAACGTGTTGGTCGAAAAGCGCTGGTGTACTAAGGCCACGGCGGATACGGTTAATGGATCTGCCAAGTCGCGGTAGTAGCGACCCACTTGATCGGCAAGCAGCAAGCCTTTGTAGACGATCGTACGTACAGACGCCGAAGGGACAAAGTACTCTTGGCCGTGCACCAAACCCATCGCCTGAATGGCGTGGCTGGCCGTTTTGCGAATGACGTACAGTTTTCGCTCGAGTGCGTCAGGCACCATCACATCGGCACCACGGCCAATGAACAGCTGGCGTATAACGGGCTCGCAGGCGCGCACGGTTGGCGACATAGGCATGTCGGCATCAACCGGCACATCGCGCCAGCCCAATACAACTTGTTTTTCAGCACGTACAGCGCGCTCGAGTTCTTGTTCACAGGCTAAACGCGAGGCGATTTCTTTGGGCAAAAACACCATGGCCACGCCGTACTCGCCTGGGGCGGGTAGCACGACGCCTTGACGGGAGAGTTCTTGGCGAAAGAAAGCGTCGGGAATCTGGATCAAGATGCCTGCACCATCGCCCATCAGCTTATCGGCACCCACGGCGCCGCGATGGTCAAGGTTTTCAAGAATTTTTAGACCTTGTTGAACGATAGAGTGGCTTTTTAACCCCTTGATATGCGCGACAAACCCGACACCGCAGGCATCGTGTTCGTTGGCGGGCGAGTAGAGGCCTTGCGCTTTGGGCAGGCCAACCACAGGGGTTGCCGCAGTCTGTTGAACGACTGCGGGTTGAAATGTTAAGGGAAACGTTTGCATAAGGTGCTCCTGAACCACTACAGGCATGTTGCAGTGCGAGGGGGAGACGATACGCCTGAAAATGCGGCACTGCAAGGGGTTTAATTGGGGTGCGTCCCTAATTAAAGAGCAAAAACAAAATAGGTATGATTAATTGGGGACGCACCACTGTCTTACAGAGCGACCCGTTTGGGCCTGCCACGCAGGCCCGGTTGCACACGGCGATTGGCGCAAAGAGCTAGCTCGGTCAAAAAATGCTGGTCCCCTAAGCCCCACTGACCCTTTAACGCTAACTCGATTTGATTGTCGCTGGCGGCGCCATTGCCTGCAGCGAGTCGGTCGCGATAGGCAGCCTGTCGGGCAAAGGGTGTGTTGCCGCACAGCCAATAATCGGCGTGCGGTTGCAGCCAATTCGCCCGTGCGTCACTGCCCTCGGTGTGTGCGTGCGCAGACGACCAAGCCCATTGCGTCGGCTCGTCAACCAAGCCTTCTCGCGTCGTGCAGCGCTCTAACCAAATAAGGCAAGGCAAGACCCAGCTTTCGGGTTGTGGGATCGTTGAGCGGTACCGCCCGCTAAACACACCACCAACCTTTAAGTGCGCAGCCAAACGGCGTCCAAGGTCTTGAATCAAGCGAGACACGCCGCTTGCTTCGCCTGGTGTGGCGAGCACGTATAACCCTCTAGACGCGATACACCAGCCGTGGATAGCAACGCGATGTTGATGGGCACTCTGCCCAAGCCAACTGGCCAAAATCTCAAAGATTTGCCCCGCAGAGGTACTCAGTACACGGGCAGTTGCAGGGGTGAACTGTGCCGTAATGAGTTGCGCCTGATCCGGCGCAAATAGCCGAGGGAGTCGAGCCATCGTTAAAGGAGCGTCATGATTAAAACTAAGCCTAGGGCTTGCGTAGGCGATAGAACAAATTTGGCGCGCTTACGATATACAGACTACCCGCTTCGTCGGTTGCCACGCCTTCTGGTCTGGGCATCGGGGTGGCGCCTTTGTTAGGCGATAAGGACAACATGCCTCGGCCTTCGCCGCTATCGCCGTCAAGCTGCACAATCATCTGAGACTCTTCGCTTAACAGGAACACGCGGCCAGTGACCGGGTCAACCTCGACGGAAGACAGGTCAGTGGCAAAGGGTACCTCTTCAAGCCAACGGCTCACATTTTCAATACGTAGGCCGCGCGAATCGGGAGACTGCAGATAATTTAGCCCGCTGACTCGATATAAGGCCCTTGGGCTGTGTTCTTTAGCGATATAAAGGCGGTCGCGCTTGAGGTCATAGCCCAAGCCTTGAAAACCGTGATTACTGTCCTCTGACTCGCCAAATCTTAAAACCAAAGAAAAACTGCGAGTGGTGTCAATTGTTTGCGGGGTTGCTGGGATCTCGACCAGCGCGATCCGGTTGCGCGCGCCATTGACTAACGCCACGCGGTTACCGCCTACCCAAGCGACCCCGTCGACGTCTGACATGCCTTTGACCGGGTAGGTTGCCAGCAATTGACCGTCGATCGACAGCGCATGTAGGGCTGTGGGCTTGTTGGAAACAGCCAAGAGGCGCTTTTGCAGCGCATCATAGGTCAGACCCGAGAGATTGCCCTCGACGCCTGCGATGACCTTGGCACGGTCTGGCGGGGCATACCCTGTCAGTGTGTTGCCCCCACCACTGGCGACCTTCTTCTCAAACTGCGCCTGCTTGGCGGCCAAACCCGACACCCAACGGTATGCCACCTGCTCGGCATGATAAAAGCGCACACCGATATAGGTTGTCCAGCCCATGGCTATGACAACAAGGCAAGCTAGCAAAATCTTTGATAAAAACTTGACTAAATCGGACATACTAGAACCCAAAATGAACCAGCAAGGCTATCGCCCGCTAGTCGCCGACCGCAGCCCCTTGAGATTAACACCACAAGAAGAATTGCGGAACTTTCTGATCATAAGACCGTCTTATTAGCACTCGGGCAACGAGAGTGCTAATATATCCAGATGCTTCGTGTCCGTGTTTTGGAGCGATTTCCTCATGACAAATTCAGCTGCTTTGACTTTACAACCTTCACAACTTGCAATGGCTATCTCGAATCCTGGCTCGCTGGGGACGATTGAGGCCTATATTACGACCGTCAACCGCCTGCCGGTGTTATCCGCTGAGCAAGAACTCACGCTCGCGCGTCGCTTGCGCGACAACGAGGATATCGCCGCGGCTCGCGAGCTTGTGCTGTCGCATCTGCGCTTGGTGGTTTCCGTCGCCCGGCAATATTTGGGCTATGGCTTACCTCACGCAGATTTGATCCAGGAAGGCAACGTTGGGCTGATGAAGGCGGTTAAACGCTTTGATCCCGAGCGCGGCGTGCGCCTCGTATCGTTTGCCGTGCACTGGATTAAAGCCGAAATTCATGAGTACGTCGTGCGCAATTGGCGTATGGTTAAAGTCGCCACCACCAAAGCCCAACGTAAGTTGTTTTTTAACTTGCGCAGCATGCGACCCGACGGCCAAACGCTTGACTCGCACCAAGTGGCAGAGATCGCTGCGACGTTAAAGGTGAGCCCCGAAGACGTCCGTGAAATGGAAGTCCGGATGTCGGGGCGCGAACTGTCACTCGAAAATCAGGACGACGATGACGAGTCATACGCTCCGATCGCCTACCTGTCAGACGAGGGTCGCTCAGACCCCACGCAAGTGCTTGAGCGTCACGCCGCAGATGTGATGCAGGGCAGCGGTCTGACGCAGGCACTCGACATCCTCGACGAGCGCTCACGGCGCATCGTAGAGGCGCGCTGGTTGCAAGACGATGGCGGTGCCACACTGCACGACTTGGCGGCCGAATTCGGCGTGTCAGCTGAACGTATTCGCCAGATCGAAGTTGCAGCGATGAAAAAAATGCGCTCGCACCTGAGCTAAACATCGAGCACTGGCTAAGTTGTCTTCAGATTTGCTGGGCTGTTAGCGCTGATTGGTTTTATGCCCCCGCTGGCGGGGCAACTCAAACCCCCTAGTGCGGTATTGCTCGCGATCGTTGGGCGTGCGTTCGGATTCTTGCTAGACCGGTGTAGGTGATGCGCGTCTGAGAAGGTCTTCGGTTAACACAATCGAGGCTTCAAGGGTAAAGGCGCCCTGAGTGAGCATGTTGAAAATCGTGGCGGGCGCCAATAACTGAATCTCCATGACCTCACCATCACGATTTTTAGGGATGACATGTGCAGGTAAAACGCACTCACATGTCAAGACGTCTTCTACTTGATAGCCTTCAGGAACCTGCCTTAACATTCGGGCAATTGTTCTGATAGGCGTGCGGGTGGCGATATCTTGTTCGTCGAGGCCTGCTTCTTCGTCAGATTCGCGCACCAATCCCACTTGAACGTCTTCTTGGCTAGAAATCAGCCCGCCGACCAAGGTGTCCCACATGCCAGGGTCGGTTGCCTTCGTGAGAGAGCGTCTGGCAACCCACAGGTGCCCGTTTTGTGACCAACCGCTTAAATGTACCGCTTGGGTAAGTAGGCCTAAGGGGCGAACCACGCCCCGTTCGATCGCCCCAAGTGCTCTGCTGTCTGACGATGCGGCAGAGCCAAGAGGGTGCTCGGGCCAGACATCTAGCAATTCGTTTCGCCAGCCGGGCGCGCACCCAGCTTGACGCAGGGTGGTCGCCACCGCCGCCAAGAGCGCGTTTAATTCAGGCCCAGACCCCATAAATCGACCGATATGCACAGAATCTTGCCAAATTTCGACGAGTTTGAGCCTCTCAAGCGCCTGAGCGGCTTTCGCAAAGAGCCAGCCGCAGCGCTGACCCGAGATGTAAAGGGGAAGCGACGCGGCCTGCGCAGGCTGATTGGCCCGACCTAGCAGGTCGGCAAGCAGTTGCTGGAGGCTGTCGGGGTCTAAAGTAACTCTTGGCGAAAGCATAGGATCATCAGGGGCTTGTTATGAGAAGGGATTGTAGGGCAGCGAGACCTTCTCAGCCACGCTATAATCTTCACGATTTATCTACAAATATTTTTTGTGAATGATTTGCGTTGGGTTAGGGCAACACATTGCCACGGGCCCAGCGATCCAATAATTTTGCGTCAGCGGTGCTCAATCTCCATTTGGACAAAGTGGTTATGATGTTGGTTCTGAAGCGCAGCGTATTCGAGGTTTAGCATGAAGAAGGTCAGAGGGTTACTGGGCGCCTGTGCCATGCTTTTGTGTGGTGTAGTCAGTGCGCAAGTCAAAGACATGCCGGGCGGGCCCCGCGTTAACCAGCTTAATTTGTCCGAAGGGGTCACCCAAATCGCCAGGGATGTCGCTTCGCTGCATTGGTTTATGCTGATTGTCTGCATGGTGATTTTTGTCGCTGTGTTTGGCGTAATGTTTTATTCGATCTGGGCGCATCGCAAATCACGCGGTGCCAAAGCAGCCACCTTTCACGAGCACCTAGGCGTCGAAGTTGCCTGGACAGTCATCCCGTTCATCATTGTGATCGCAATGGCCTTGCCCGCCACCCGCACCGTCGTCGCCATGAAAGATACAAGTGGCGCCGACATAACGGTCAAAGTCACGGGTTATCAATGGAAATGGGGCTACGAGTACATTGATGGCCCTGCCGCGGGCGTTAAGTTTCTTTCAAATTTAGCAACTCCACGCGCGCAAATTGAAGGTAAAGAGCCGCGTGGCCCCCTCTACCTGATGGAAGTCGACAATCCTCTAGTCGTTCCAGTCGGTAAAAAAATCCGTATCTCCGTGACTGGTGGTGATGTCATCCACTCTTGGATGGTGCCTGACTTAGCCGTCAAGCAAGACGCCATTCCCGGGTTCATACGTAGCGTTTGGTTTCGTGCCGAGAAAGTCGGTGAGTATCGGGGCCAGTGTACCGAGTTGTGCGGTAAAGACCATGCCTTCATGCCAATCGTTGTGAAGGTGGTATCCGAGCCAGATTACGCGACCTGGTCTGCCGAGCAGAAAAAACTACTTGCAGCCGCTGCCGATGATCCAAATAAAGAATGGTCGGCAGCCGACTTAATCGCTCGTGGCGAAAAAGTCTATGCAGCGAATTGTGTGGCTTGCCACCAAGGTAGTGGCAAGGGCGTCGTCGGTGCTTTCCCTGCGCTCGATGGCAGCAAAATTGTGTTGGGCCCTAAGGCAGACAACATCCAGATTTTGCTGAGAGGCAAGCCTGGCACAGCGATGGCTGCTTTTGGCGGTCAACTGAATGATGTCGAGATCGCTTCGGTGATCACCTTCTCGCGTGCCTCTTGGAGCAATGCAGGTAAAGGTCAAGACCCGGTTGTTTCACCGGCAGATATTAAGGCCGCACGTTAAGTTTCTAGATATTCGTTCAGGCAGGCTGATGATTGCACCTGCTGTGCAATAAACGTAAAAGTACGACAGGAGTCAACTATGAGCAGCGTTACACCAGATCAGGTCTCGGGACACGGCCACAGCCATGGTCATGACCACGCGCACGACGACCACGCCCACGCGATACCACACGGCTGGCGTCGCTGGTTGTTTGCGACCAACCATAAAGATATCGGTACGATGTACCTGATCTTTTCTTTTGCGATGCTGCTTGAAGGGGGCACGCTCGCTCTGTTGTTACGTACAGAGCTATTTCAGCCAGGATTGCAGTTCTTTCGCCCAGAACTGTTCAATCAGTTCACAACCATGCATGGTTTGATTATGGTGTTTGGCGCGATCATGCCGGCCTTTGTTGGTTTTGCCAACTGGATGGTGCCGCTGCAAATTGGCGCCGCTGACATGGCGTTTGCGCGCATGAACAACTTTAGTTTTTGGTTGTTGCCCGTTGCTGGCGTGTTGCTCACCGCTTCGTTCTTTGTTCCTGGCGGCGCCACCGCTGCAGGTTGGACACTGTACGCGCCCTTGACCCTTCAAATGGGCCCAGGGATGGACATGGCTATTTTCGCGATGCACTTGATGGGTGCGTCATCGATTATGGGTTCGATCAATATTGTGGTCACCATCTTGAACATGCGCGCGCCCGGCATGACCTTGATGAAAATGCCTTTGTTTTGCTGGACGTGGTTAATTACCGCTTACTTGTTGATTGCTGTGATGCCAGTGTTGGCTGCTGCCATCACCATGGTGCTCACCGATCGTCATTTCGGCACTGGTTTCTTTAACGCTGCTGTCGGTGGCGACCCAGTTCTATATCAGCATATCTTCTGGTTCTTCGGTCACCCCGAGGTTTACATCATGATTTTGCCGGCCTTCGGCATCGTGTCAGCTATTATCCCGGCCTTTGCGCGTAAACCACTGTTTGGCTATGCCTCGATGGTCTACGCGACAGCTTCGATTGCAATCTTGTCGTTTATCGTCTGGGCGCATCACATGTTTGCGACAGGGATGCCAGTCACGGGTCAGTTGTATTTCATGTACGCAACGATGTTGATTTCGATCCCAACCGGGGTCAAGGTATTCAACTGGGTGGCTACGATGTGGAAAGGGTCGATGACCTTTGAAACGCCCATGTTGTTTGCGATTGGCTTTATCTTTGTATTTACGATTGGTGGCTTTACTGGTTTGATCCTGTCGATGGCGCCGATTGATATTCAAGTCCATGACACGTATTACGTCGTTGCCCACTTTCATTACGTGTTGGTCGCTGGTTCGCTGTTTGGTTTGTTTGCGGGCACCTACTACTGGTTACCGAAGTGGTGCGGTTACATGTACGACGAAAAGTTGGGCAAGATTCACTTTTGGTCGAGCATGATTTCTTTCAACATCACGTTCTTCCCAATGCACTTTATGGGCCTGGCTGGTATGCCCCGTCGTTATGCCGATTACGCGGCGCAGTTCACAGATTTTCATCAGATCGCGACCCTTGGTGCATTTTGGTTCGGAATCTCTCAACTTTTGTTCCTATATATCATCCTGAAGGCTTATGCCGGCAAAGGTGAACGCGCTGCAGCCAAACCTTGGGATGGTGCTGAAGGTCTCGAATGGACGGTACCATCACCAGCGCCATTCCACACCTTCGAAACACCGCCCCAAGTCAAGTAGGCTAAAGATGCCAACCGCAGAACAGAGCCGTAAAAACCGACGTACTGGTTTGTTATTCGCCGTCATCGTGTTGGGCTTGTTTGCCTACACGGTTGGACGGCAAGTGTACATACATTACTTTTCTTGATGGCTGAGGTCAGTGCATGAGCGATGACTTAAAAGAACTTGCTCAGCGCAAATTGAGTTTTTTTCAAACACTAAAAGCCGTTCTTTGGGCGCTGTTTGGTGTGAGAAAGGGCTCTGGTTATCAAGAGGATATTTCGAAGCTCAATCCAGTGCATTTGATTGTTGCTGGGATTTTATTGACAGTTATTTTTGTAGTGAGTTTGGTTAAGATAGCCGGTTGGGCAATCACCTATCTAACTTAAAGTTCATATTCACATCTTGTAAGTTTGGAGAACAGAATGAGTGCATCCCACTCGACGCATGGCAACGTAGCCCCGTATTACTACGTACCCGCCGATTCGGCGCATCCAGTTCGTGCAAGTGTCGCGCTACTGGTAGTGATGCTTGGCGCGTCGGCTTGGATCAACGGAGTCGACGTTGCCAAATGGGCTGTGCTTGCAGGTTTGCTCGGCCTTTTTGTCGTGTTGTATCAATGGTTTGGCGATGCGATTCAAGAGTCTGAAGCGGGGTTAAACAGCAAGCGGATCGATATGTCGTACCGCTGGAGTATGAGCTGGTTCATCTTTTCAGAGGTTATGTTTTTTGCCGCATTTTTTGGCGCCCTCTGGTACACCCGCACGATCACTTTGCCATGGTTGGGTGATTTAGACCACAAGCTCTTGTTGTGGCCCGACTTCAACGCCGTGTGGCCAAACTTGGGCCCAGCAGGTGTGGTTGAGTCGTTTCAAACGATGGGGCCTTTTTGGTTGCCAACGATTAATACGGCCCTGTTGCTCACCTCTGGTGTGACACTGACAATTTCGCATCATGCCTTAATTGCGGATCATCGGGGCAAGGCGATATTTTGGTTGTTCGCGACCATCGCCTTAGGCTTTATTTTTGTTGGTCTTCAGGGGTATGAGTACTACCACGCCTACACCGACTTGAATCTGAAATTCAACTCGGGTGCGTATGGCTCGCTGTTTTTCATGCTGACGGGTTTTCATGGCTTTCATGTGCTGTTAGGCGCAACAATGTTGACTGTGATTTTGATTCGTATGATGAAAGGCCACTTCAAAGCGGATCACCATTTTGGCTTTGAAGGTGCAGCGTGGTATTGGCACTTTGTTGACGTCGTGTGGCTAGGTTTATATCTGTTTGTGTATTGGTTCTAAGTCAAACAGGTGCTGTGCTATTGAAATAAAAAAGCCGGCAAACGCCGGTTTTTTTATTGAGCGCTCTTGGGCTAGCGTTAAAACCCTGTTGTTTCAACCCATCCCATCCAGTGCGAGAACAACAGAAACAGAAACAAGGCAACGGACAAACCAATTCGGAGCGTCAAGGCGTTAACCGTTTTGCTTGAGCCGCCTTTGTCTCGCATGAGGTAAAACAGCGCCGAAGCCAGACTGCCTAAAATACCGATAAAGGCCAGTATCACAATGATTCGCATGACGCTCTCCATCTAAAACAGGAATTATCGCAGACATGTCGCCACCGTTATCCAATAAACGTATCGTGCTTGCACTCGTGCTGCTGGCCATCGTGGGCGGTCTGTGTGTCATCTTGGGGTTTTGGCAACTCGAGCGCGCCAAGCAAAGGCAAGCCATCGCAGCCGCGATCCAGTCAGGGCGTCAGGCTGCACCGGTTAACCTAAACGCCTCAACTGCCCAGAAAAGCCAGTTTAAAAACTGGACGCCTGCGCTGGCTCAGGGTCGCTGGCGTGGTGAATTTAGTGTGTTGCTCGACAACCGAAATCTAGCAGGGCGACCCGGCCTTTGGTTGGCAACACCTCTAGAGATGGAAGATGGTCGCTCGGTACTGGTGTTAAGAGGCTGGCTGGCCAGGCCAATCGGCGACCAGCGGGCACCTGTCGTTGAAACGCCAGGGCAGGTGCAAAATATACAGGGTGAACTGACGATGCATGTGCCTCGCTTGTTTGAGCTGTGGACCTCGGGTAACGCCAATCGTTCTGCTTTGAGCTTGAGCGCCCCAACCCGCAACGATGCGGCCTCTGAACGTGTCGATACCGGTCAATTGCACAGGTTGCAGAACTTATCCTTAGAAAAGTTGTCAGAGCAGACTGGTTTAAATTTAATACCCGTAGTGGTGTTACAGACAAGCGCGTCGAATGATGGTCTTATACGAGCATGGCCCGAACCCTCTGTGGACGCTGACAAAAATGTTGGTTATGCCATGCAGTGGTTTGCATTTGCCACGATTTGTTTCATCGCCTTGCTTGTTTTAATTTGGCGCCAAAGACGCAATCGTTAGCCCTTATACTTTTTTGATGGAGCAGCATGACGCAGCCCGATACGACTCGCCCAAGGTCACGCACCCCGCTAGTGTTGATCGTTTTACTCAGCCTTTCGCCGGTGCTTGCTGCCGTTCTGGCATATTTCAATCCACAGTACCGCCCCGAAGGTAGTGTGGCTTACGGTTCGCTGATTGAGCCACAGCGTCCGATCCCCGTACGCGAGGCCTTGCAAGCAACGACTCTTGACGGCAAGCCCTTTGATGTCCCGTCGTTAAAGGGCAAATGGCTACTCGTGACGGCCGATGGTGGTGACTGCCAAGATGCCTGCGCCCGTAAACTTTTTATCCTGCGTAACTCACACGCGAGTCAAGGTAAAAACGTCGAGCGGTTAGCAAGAATTTGGTTTATTACCGATGACGCACCTGTGCCTGAAAGAGTGCTAGAGGCCTATAAGGGTACAATTATTTTGCGCGTAAAACCTGAGCAACTTCAGGCCTTTTTACTGAAAGACACCACCACGAGAGCTGCCCCAGTGACGGCCTCGGCTACACAAACTGCCGCCTCGGCGCTGGCCGAACCGATGTGGATCATTGACCCCCATGCCAATCTGATCTTGCAATACCCCGCAAACGCTCAGCCTGAGAAAGTGCGTAAAGATATCAGTAAGCTTGTCTATCACTCAAGGATTGGCTGATGTCGCGGGCAACCGAGGCGGACGCGTTCGTGAAGACGCGACGACGTTATCAAAGACTGCTGTTTTTGACTTGGTTTCTGACCCTTGATCTCATTATGTTTGGCGCCTTTGTACGGCTGACGGATTCGGG
>Ga0209550_10000502_pt1 | contig 37056 bp, 39 predicted proteins | sample LauGreSuBDMM15SN_2_FD_187567 | JGI IMG/M metagenome (GOLD analysis project Ga0209550, IMG submission 187567) | Freshwater lake microbial communities from Lake Michigan, USA - Su13.BD.MM15.SN (SPAdes) (version 5) | ecosystem: Environmental > Aquatic > Freshwater > Lake | place: Lake Michigan... | reverse complement strand
TGACGAAGTATGTCAACGAGTTGTATGCCGACGTATTCGCGCGGTCGTATGGTTTTGCGAGTGTAGGGCTGCGTTACTTCAATGTGTTTGGCAAGCGGCAAGATCCCGAAGGCGCTTACGCGGCGGTGATACCGAAGTGGATTGCAGCAATGATTCGCGGTGACAATGTGCTCGTCAACGGAGACGGTGACACCAGTCGTGATTTTTGTTTTGTTGAGAATGCGGTGCAGGCCAATATTCTTGCTGCGGTTGCCGCACCCGAGGGCAGGAATCAGGTCTATAACGTGGCAGTCAATGCACGCACTAGTCTGAATGAGCTGTTTAATTTATTGACGCATGCTTTGGCCCGACAAGGCGTGCAATACGACAAAGAGGCTGTGTACCAAGACTTTAGGGTGGGCGATGTGCGGCATTCGCAGGCTGACATCAGCAAGGCCCGCACGCTCTTAGGTTATGCCCCCACGCATACGATCGCACAGGGTCTGGAAGTCGCGATGCCCTGGTACGTCAAGTTCTTGGGTTAGTAAGGACGCAGTGCTTTACTACACCGCGTGTTAACCACTGGCGAGCTTGCGCACCCAGTGCGCAGTAGATGGATCGTAAGGGCTGACGGCCGGGTCGCTGCCCAGCGCATCGAGCCGTCTTTCAATGTCGCCGGCTAGGCGTTTGCCAAACTCTACGCCCCATTGATCAAAGGGGTTAATCCCCCAGAGCACGCCTTCGGTAAAAACTTTGTGTTCATACAGCGCAAGCAAAGCGCCAAGCTGCTTGGCGTCTAGCTGTGGCAGGACAATAAGTGTAGAAGGCCGACCACCTGGATGCACCCGATGTTTGGCTAACAGTGCTGCGGCTTGTGGATCTTTTTCTTTAACTGACACAGCAGCGAGTGCTTGCTCAAAGGATTTCCCTTCGAGGAGAGCTGCCCGTTGCGCTAAGCAGTTTGCGATCAGCAGCCGGTGATGACGCGTATGCCGATGATCTGGCTTTGCGCAAAGAATAAAGTCGACCGGCGCGCCTTTACCATCCTGATGCAGCCATTGGAAAAAAGTATGCTGACTATCAGTGCCAGGCATTCCCCACACTGCTGGGCTGCTTGCGACATCTAAAGTCGTGCCGTCGCGTTGCGTTGATTTGCCGAGGGATTCCATCTCGAGCTGTTGCAGCCACGGCACTAAGTGTCGCAGGCGTGCGTCGTAGGGACATAACGCAAATGAGGCATAGCCTAAGACACTGCAGTTCGCAACGGCGCTTAGCGCCATCTGCACGGATGCATTGTGTTCTAGTGGCGCGTTTAAGAAGTGATCGTCCATCGCCGCAGCACCCGCGCGCAATTCATTGAGCGTGTCCATGCCTAGACCGAGTGCGATAGGCAAGCCAATAGAGGACCAAATCGAATATCGTCCTCCAACCCAATCCCAGAACTCAAAGATGTGCTCATCACGAATACCGAATTCGCGTGCGGCTTGCACATTCGCTGTGACCGCAACAAAGTGATCAAGCGGTTGCTGGATTCCGCTAGCACGGAACCAATCGATTGCGCAGGCCGCGTTAGCGAGAGATTCAATGGTCGTGAAGGACTTGGACGAAATAATGATGAGCGTGTCAGATGGATCGAGCCCGTCCAGTGCAGCGGTGATTGCATGCGCGTCGACGTTTGACGCGAAGCGAATCGTACGTCTGCCTGCGTGTCCGGCCAGCGACTCCACCGCGAGGCGGGGCCCCCAGTCGCTTCCACCGATGCCTAGGTGCACGACATTTCGGTACAGATTTTGTGCATTGACCCGTTCGACAAAACCAGCGAGCTTGGCTTGCTCGGCCTGCACCGCTTGCGCCACACTTGCAGGAGGTGTTGGGGCCCGTAATGCCGTGTGCCAAGCCGCACGATTTTCTGTCCAGTTAATGGGGGCTCCGCCAAACAAATCCTTGCGTGCTTGTTCAAAGCCTTGTTGCTTGAGCAGCGCCTGACCGGCTTTAGCCAGCGCGGGGCTATGCCGCTGTGTGCTGAGGTCGACCTCGAGTTCGGCTGCGCGAATGATGCGCAGCGCGTCGGGCTTGGTCGGACTGGCGGATACCGCTTGCGAAAACGATTTCCAGGCGGTGGTTTGCGATAGAGCGCTCATAGGGGTGGGCTTAAAGTCACAATGGAGGGGCGATGATCAGAAGGGCAGCTTGACGTGCGGCGCGAGCGCAAGCAGCTGCTTGCGGAAGGTCTCTTGGATATGGGCAAGCGCCTCAGTCGTGTCGCCCTCAAAACGGAGCACCACGACCGGCGTTGTGTTGGAGGCACGTGCCAAACCGAAACCATCTGGATAGTCAGCGCGCAGTCCATCAATTTTTACGATTTCACTTGCGCCTTCAAACACGCCTTCATTTTGCAGACGCTTGATGAGTGCGTGAGGCTCGCCCTCGCGCATCTCGAGTTTCAGTTCTGGTGTTGAAACGCCTTGAGGTAAGGCCTCAAGGACGGCAGAGGGGTCGGCCGAGCGCGAGAGGATCTCAAGCAAGCGTGCGCCAGTGTAGAGCCCGTCATCGAAGCCAAACCAGCGCTCTTTAAAAAATACATGACCGCTCATTTCGCCGGCCAGCGGTGCGCCGGTTTCGGCGAGTTTTGCTTTGATGAGTGAATGTCCGGTTTGCCACATCAAGGGCTTGCCGCCCGCAGCGCGGATTTGCACGGCGACATGCCGGCTGCACTTCACGTCGTAAATGATCGTCTCGCCAGGGCAGCGCTCAAGTACATCGCGGGCATACAAGATGAGCTGACGATCAGGCCAGATAATTTGTCCGGATTTTGTCACCACACCTAGTCGATCGCCATCTCCGTCAAACGCTAGGCCGATTTCACAATCGGTTGTTTTGACGCAGTCAATGAGATCTTCAAGGTTGTGCGGGTCTGCGGGATCCGGATGGTGATTGGGAAATGTGCCATCCACTTCGCAAAAAAGCTCAGTGACTTCGCAACCTAACCCTCGAAAAAGTTGCGGCGCTACCGCGCCGGCGACACCATTGCCGGAGTCGATCGCGATTTTCATCGGACGTGTGAGCTTGATATCGCCGAGCACCCTCGCCAAGTAGGGGGTGAGGATATCGACACTCGTCGCCTTGCCTGGTGTAGCGGCAGGCTTAGGGCTGGCAGCGACTTCGTCGCGTAGCGCTAGGATAGCGTCGCCGTGCAGCGTGCTACCACCCATCATCATTTTGAAGCCGTTGTACTCGGGAGGGTTATGGCTGCCTGTGACGGCAACGCCTGAGCCAGTTTTTAGTGTGTAAGCGGCGAAATAGACGAGGGGTGTGGGCACTTGACCCACGTCGATGGTGTCAATGCCACCCTGACGCATGCCTTCTTGCAGTGCGCCAGCTAGTTCGGGGCTGCTTAAGCGCCCATCGCGCCCCACGACCATTGTGGTCACGCCCGCAGCATGGGCGCGTGCGGCCAGACCGCGCCCGAGCTCCCGCGCGAAGTCGGGATTCAGTGCGGTCGGGACAACACCGCGAATATCGTAGGCTTTAAAGCTGGAGTAGGGAAATGGATGTGATGCAGACACGAGTACGGCTCCGGGTTCGGTGGGTACGCCAGAATGAGGGCAGGCCCAAGGCGGAAAATCAATCCCGTATTATCGCCCATTTGACTAGCGACGAGCGGGATGGGGGCCCCTTAATTGGTGACGGCTGCCTGCGAACTACCCTACAATTTGTTAAATATTTGCTAGAAAATTGCCCGTCGGGTGCAACGTTAAAAAGAGAATGGAATGAGCGTACTGAAACAGCTGCAAGACATCATTGGCGCCGAGCAAGTGTTGACAGGCGAGGCGATGACTCCGTATCTTGTGGACTGGCGGGGGCGCTACCGCGGTCAAGCGCTGGCTGTTCTGCGACCCGCCTCGACCCAGGAAGTGGCCGCCGTTGTCAAAGTGTGTGTGTCGACCAAAACCCCAATTGTTCCCTCTGGCGGTAATACCAGCATGTGCGGCGGCGCCACGCCTGACGAGAGCGGACACGCGGTGGTGATCTGTCTGGCGCGCTTGAACAAAGTGCGATCGATTGACACGGACAACGACACGATGACGGTCGAAGCTGGATGCATCTTGCAGTCCGTCCAAGAGGCGGCTCGGGGGGCCGACAGATTGTTTCCCCTGAGTTTGGCGGCCGAGGGCAGTTGTACGATTGGCGGTAATTTAGCGACGAACGCGGGTGGCACGCAGGTGCTTCGCTACGGTAATACGCGTGATCTCGCCCTGGGTTTGGAAGTCGTGACGGCCGAGGGGGAGATTTGGAACGGCTTACGTGGTTTGCGTAAGGACAACACGGGCTACGATTTGCGGGACCTATTCATCGGGAGCGAAGGCACACTTGGCATCATCACGGCAGCTACGCTGAAGTTATATCCAGTGCCCGTTGCCCAGCGCACGGCGATGTTGGCCTTAAACACTTTAGACGATGCGATCACCGTACTGTCGCGCGCTCGCGCGGGCTTCGGCGCCTCCTTGACGGGTTTTGAAGTGATGATGGGGCCAGTGCTACAGGCGGTGGTAAAACTATTCCCACAGCAACGCCTACCGTTTGAAGGTCCGTCTGCGCAATCCCCCTGGTTTGCTTTGCTGGAACTTTCGGACAGCGAAAGCGCCGAGCATGCGCAGGCGCGCTTTGAAGCGGTTCTGGGCGCAGCGATTGAGGATGGGCTGGTCACTGACGCAGCGATTGCTGAGAACATCGCACAGAGCAAGGCCATGTGGCATCTGCGTGAGAGCATTCCTTTGGCGGAGGCCGAGTTAGGCAAAAGCATCAAGCATGACGTGTCGATCCCGATTTCTTCAATCGGGACCTTCGTCAAGGTCACCAACGCGGCGTTACAGCAGCGCTTTCCGGGGATTCAGCATATCGTGTTTGGGCACCTTGGCGATGGCAACTTACACTACAACGTCGCGCGGGCGCCGAATCAAACAGAGCAAGAACTCTTGGCATCCCAATACGATGTCTATCAGTTGGTGCATGACAGCGTGCATGCGCACGCGGGCTCGATCAGCGCTGAGCACGGAGTGGGGCAACTCAAACGTGACGAACTGACTCGGTATAAAAGCGCACTAGAGCTTAAGCTGATGAAGCAGATCAAAACAGCGCTTGACCCTCATGGACTGATGAACCCGGGCAAAGTTTTGCAGGCCTGAGCGCTCGTTGGGATGAGCCTCAGCGTTTCTGGCAGTTTGGGCAGTAATAGGTAGCTCGCTGCCCTTGCACGATGCGTTTAATCGGACGAGAGCATGCTTTGCAAGGTTTGCCATCTTGTTCATAGACGGCCGCATGCATCGTGAAGTAGGCGCCCGCCTCACCCGTGGCATTGACGTAGTCTCGCAAGGTGCTGCCGCCGGACTCAAGTGCGTCTTTCAGCGTGTTGCGTAAGCTCTCGACGAGCCGCGCGCAGCGCTCAAGCGACAGCCGTGCGGCAGGAGTAGCCGGGTGGATTTTGGCGCGAAATAGGCACTCTGAGGCATAAATATTTCCAGCGCCCACGACGACATCGCCCGCCAATAAAGCTTGTTTGATGGCCATTTGGCGGCCCTTGAAGCCTTTGCGCAAGTGCTCCGCGTCGAACGCTGCATCAAAAGGCTCGATACCGAGCTTTTGTAGCAAGGGGTGCTGCTCGGCGGGACCGTCTTCGGCTGGATGCCAAAGCACAGCACCAAAGCGTCTGGGATCGTGTAGTCGCAGCGTAAGGTGCTCAAAATGCCATTCAACATGATCGTGTTTACGTAGTATTTCGCCCGTTTGGACGCTGCGTAACGAGCCGGACATCCCCAAATGAATGAGTTGAGTGCCCCGATCGAATTCCAACAACAAGTATTTCCCTCGGCGGCGGCAGGCCTTCACCCGTTGCCCCCTCACCCATTCTGGTAGTCCGGACGGGATGGGCCAGCGCATGCGAGAGTCATGTACCACCATGCGTTGGAGCACCCGCCCTGTTGCAACGACGTCAATTCCTTTGCGAGTTGTCTCAACTTCTGGCAGTTCTGGCATGGGTGAGTGCTAACATCTTGTCAATGAGTTCGTTGATTGTGCCACCAACTAGGCGTTTCGCGTGAAGTCGTCGTTTAAATTTCGTTTTTCTCATTGGCTTGCCACAGTGCCCGTGGCGGTCTCGATGTCGCTTTTTGTAGCGCACGCGTGGGCGCAGGTGGGCCAAAGTAAAGAGACCTCTCAACATACACCACTCGAGGTGAGGCCGCGCGTGTCTGAGTCCGCAGAGATTTACCTGCGCGCCGGGCAGCTGCCTGAAGTCACACTCACATCCTCGCTCATTTATCGAATCCTGGCTGCGGAGATCGCGGCTCAACGCGGCTCGTTTCTCTCTGCTGGTAAAACGATGCTTGATCTGGCGCGTGAGGTGGGTGACTATCGTCTAGCGCGCAGAGCGCTTGAGTTTTATCTCGGGGGCGGTAACTTGCCGGGCGCGCTGGATTCTGCACGCACCTGGTTGAGGATTACTCCGGATGATGCGGAGGCAGCCACGACCGAAATGGCGCTAGCGGCTGCGTCAGGACAGACTAGCGGTCTGGCCACGGCGTTGCGCAAGCAAATTGATGCCGCTAAAGACAAGAACGCCGGTATTGCACAAGCTGTACATGTCTTGAGTCGCATGCCTGACAAGCGTAATGCGCTAAGCATTCTATCGACGGCAATTGCTGAAAGCACGGCTAGCAACACGCTGGCTGCACATTTGGCGCTCGCCGATATGGCCACTGCCGCTGCGGATCGTGAGCGTGCGCTTCAAGAGGCGCGTCGTGCACTTGGCGTGGCGCCACGTTCTGAAGATGCAGCGATGCGCGTCTTTGAGTACGGCTTAGGCGTGGACCCTGCGGCAGCGCTACGTGATGCGACAGGTTTTGCCGCTGCGCATCCCCAGGCGCGTCGTTTGCGCTTAATGATGGTGAGCCACATGACGGATTTGCGGCAGTACGACGCCGCGATGAATGAATTGCAGTCGATGACGAAACGGGCACCGGAAGATTTTGATTTGTTGTTTATTCAATCCCAGGTTGCCTATCGTGCCAAGAACTTGGATCAGGCGCGCACTTTTCTTGAGCAATTCATCATCGTGCAGACGCAGCGTCAACGTGGGTCGGCAGCCGGTGCGACCGACGCGCCCTCTGCACTGGCCGAAGCCTATCAGCTCTTTGCTCAGATAGCGGACGAGCAAGGCAAGCTTGATGAAGCGGTGAGCCTACTCGCGAAAATCGAAGATCCCTCGACGCGTTACTCGGCCCGGATTAAGCAGGCGATGATTCGTGCGCGCCAAAATCGTGTGGATGAAGCGATAGCACTGATCGATTCTGGCAGCCCGCAGAGCGATGATGAGAGGATTCTCGGCTTTTCCGCTGGGGCACAGATTTTGCGTGACGCTGATCGGCTAGGTGATGCGATTAAGCGCTTGAATGCCGCAGATAAGGCGTTGCCCGAAACGGTAGAGATTAAATACGAGCTTGCGATGCTTTATGAACGCGACAATAAAATGCGCGATGCGGAGCGACTTCTGCGTGAGGTCATCGCGATTGATCCCGGACACGCGCATGCGCACAATGCGTTGGGCTATTCACTAGCGGATCGAAATCAACGTTTGCCAGAGGCGCTCGAACTTATTACGCGGGCGCTGTCGCTCGCGCCGAAGGACCCGTTCATTCTTGATAGTATGGGTTGGGTGAAGTTTCGTATGGGTGATAACCAAGCAGCGCTTGAATATCTTGAACAAGCCTACGCCAAACGCCCTGAGGCCGATATTGCCGCCCATCTTGCTGAGGTTCTCTGGCGTCTTGGACGTCGCGAGGAGGCTCAAAAATATCTCAAAGAGGGTGCGCAACGCGAGCCTAAAAATCAAACCTTAATCGACACGGCCAAGCGTCTTGGGGTTCGCCTTTGAAGGCCACGCGTTTGTGGGCTTGTGCAAGAGTTGTGTGTGGGTTGGTCTTGCTTGCGCTTGCTGGTTGTACGACACAGCAAAGCGTCTCGCCCTTACAAACCCCTGAGGCGTTTGGACGAGTAGGGCGCTTTGCTGTGCGGGTGGAGGAGCCTCTTGCGCCTGCACAAGCGGTGCAGGGCGGTTTTACCTGGCGCGATGCGCAAGGTCGGCTTGAGCTAGACCTGACAAATCCCTTTGGCAATATTTTGGCCCGCATTGAGGTGACGGGTAAAAGTGCGATCCTCACACAAAGTAATGGCGGCAAGTTAGAGGCCGCTACGCCTGAAGAGCTTGTGAAAATCGCTGTTGGAGAGGCGATCCCCGTCCAGGGCTTGCGGACTTGGTTGCGCAGTCAAACGGTAGCTGAGCCCGCGATGGTGCGTGTGAGTCGTGACGATCAGAGACGGGTCACGGGTTTTGAGCAGGCAGGCTGGAGAGTCGAACTGTCGCGGTTTGATGGCATGGGCCCGAGGTTGTTGATTTTGTCGCGACAAGATGGCTCAAAAAAAATTGTGATCCGTTTGGTGATTGACGGCACGTGAACTGCTGTGAAGGCCTGACCGACTATGCTGTATGACCTTGCCGCGCCCGCTAAGCTGAATCTTTTTCTGCATGTTATTGGCCGTCGCCCAGACGGCTACCACCTGCTGCAAACTGTGTTTCGGTTGATCGATCTGTGTGATCTGCTTGATATTGATACACGTAGCGATGGGCAAATTGTTCGCGAAACCGATATGGCGGGGGTTGCCCACGACGATGATCTAGTAGTTCGGGCAGCGAAAGCCTTGCAACAGCACACGGGCACCAAGCTTGGCGCGCAGATGCGTGTGCGTAAGCGCATTCCTTCAGGCGCTGGTCTTGGGGGCGGGTCCAGTGATGCCGCCACCGTGCTGATCGCCTTGAATCGCTTATGGCAGACACGGCTGACTCGACAGGCGTTGATGCAGGTAGGGCTCGGTTTGGGGGCCGATGTACCCTTTTTTATTTTTGGACAAAGTGCCTTTGCCGAAGGAATTGGCGAGAAGCTCACCGCGCTAGACTTGCCGCAGCAGACCTATTTGGTGGTTCAACCCGCGCAACATGTTCCCACGCAAGGGATTTTTCAGGATCCGGATTTGACAAGAAACACCGATCCGGTCAAAATAATGGACTTTTCTGGGCGCCAAATTGTGACTAGTTTGGGGTTTGGGCGCAATGATTTGCAGCCTATCGTGTTAAAGCGTTACCCAGTTGTGCGGCAAGCGCTGGACTGGCTAGATAAAGCTGAATTTAGTGCGGGTGGTTTTAGTGCGCGCATGACAGGGTCTGGGGCGTGTCTATTTTTAAGTTTCCCTGACGCCACGCTAGCTGAAAATGCTCGCCAGAGATTGCTCGCTAAAATAAGTACGGATTTTTCCGATACTGCGATGGCGGACACGCCAAGTCCGATACAGTCTGTTTTAGTCTGTAACGGTTTGGATGTGCACCCTCTGCAGGATTGGGTTGATAGTTAGTTGGGGAGTCGCCAAGCTGGTTAAGGCACCGGATTTTGATTCCGGCATGCGAAGGTTCGAATCCTTCCTCCCCAGCCCAAGTGCAAAGCTGTTGAACTAGCCAGCGTTTGATGCGCCTTTGTTCAGCAGCTTTTTTGTTCCGCATCTAAATTCTTACTGTCTGTGATTGCCTCGACCATGGCCAACGATAGTTTTATGATTTTTACCGGCACTGCTAATACACGGCTGGCCGTTGATGTGGTGAATCACCTAGATATGTCCTTGGGTCGAATGACCGTAGGCCGTTTCTCGGATGGGGAAGTCATGGTTGAAATTAACGAAAACGTTCGCGGGAAAGACGTTTTCGTGTTGCAGCCGACCTGTGTACCCACCAATGACAACCTGATGGAAGTGATGGTGATGGTTGATGCGTTGCGCCGTGCTTCGGCCGGCCGTATCACCGCTGCTATCCCATATTTTGGGTATGCCCGGCAGGATCGCCGCCCGCGTTCTGCCCGCGTGGCGATTACGGCTAAGGTTGTTGCGAATATGCTGCAGGTGGCGGGCGTTGATCGCGTGCTCACAATGGATTTACACGCAGATCAAATCCAAGGTTTTTTTGATATCCCGGTCGACAATATTTACGCAGGTCCTATTCTGTTGGGCGATATCTGGCGCCGCAATTTGACTAATCTCGTTGTCGTGTCGCCTGATATTGGTGGCGTGGTGCGTGCCCGGGCGTTGGCCAAACAGCTTGAGGCGGACTTGGCGATTATCGACAAACGTCGTCCACGCGCCAACGTCTCAGAAGTAATGAATATTATTGGTGAGGTTGATGGCCGCACCTGCTTAATTATGGATGATATGGTCGATACGGCTGGCACGCTCTGTAAGGCAGCGCAAGCGCTCAAAGAGAGTGGCGCCGGAGCGGTCTATGCCTACTGTACGCATGCGGTGTTGTCGGGTGGTGCGATCGAGCGCATTAATGGTTCTGAGCTCACCGAGCTTGTCGTGACAGATACCATTCCTCTATCTGAGGAAGGGCGCGCTTGCGTCAAGATCAGACAATTATCCTGCGCGGCATTGCTGGGCGAGACGATTTTACGAATTTCCAACGCAGAGTCAGTGAGTTCATTGTTCGTTGACTAGAGCGTAAAGAATTTGCCAGCCACTGGTCGCGGTGGTCGGCAAACGCGTTGACTGATAGTCAGGCAACGTTTTAACCGGGTGATATCCGCCCTTTTTGGAGTTTTTCATGCAATTTAATGCAACCCCACGCAGCGTACAGGGAACGAGTGCGAGCCGCCGCCTGCGCCGTGCGAGCCGCGTCCCAGCCATCGTTTATGGTGGCAAAGAGCAGCCCGTCAATATCGAACTCGATCACAACGAAATTTTTCACGCCTTGCGCAAAGAGAAATTTCACGCATCGATTCTCGACATGCAACTCGAAGGCAAAAGCCAGCAAGTACTGTTGCGCTCGGTTCAGTGGCATCCCTTTAAGCAGATCGTGATGCACCTTGACTTCCAGCGCGTTTCAGCAGGCCAAGCCTTGCACACCAAGGTGCCACTGCACTTTATCAACGCTGAGGTTTCGCCTGCTGTCAAAATCAGCGCAGCGATCATCTCGCACGTGTTGACTGACCTCGACATCTCTTGCTTGCCAGCCAATCTGCCAGAATTCATCGAAGTCGATCTGAGCAACTTGGTGGGGGGTGGTTCGATGCACTTGGCGGACATCACGTTGCCAAGTGGCGTGACCCACGTTCCCCATCGCGGCGACACCAACCCTGTGTTGGTGACTGCAATTGTGAAGGGTGGCGCAAGCGATGATGCTGACGCCAAGCCAGAAGATGCAGCCCCCGCTGCACCAGCCGCTTAAGATTCGTACGGTTCTGAGCCCTTTGGGGTTCGGTGGCAGCACGTTCTGATCGCCCCGCTTGCGTTTTGCGCAAGCGGGGCTTTTGCTTTCTAATGCAGACATGTCTAATTCAATCAAACTCATCGTGGGTCTCGGCAATCCAGGCGCAGATTATGAGCGCACGCGCCATAACGCGGGCTTTTGGTTGGTCGATGCGATTGCAGAGGACTTGCGTGCGAGCTTTACCAGTGAAAAGTCTTTTTCAGGGCTGGTGGCCAAGGCGCGAGTACAGGCCGAGCAGGTCCTTCTAGCCAAGCCTCAAACATATATGAACCGTTCAGGCCAGTGTGTGGGCGCCTTAGCGCGTTTCTATAAATTGGAAGCACAAGAAATCTTGGTGCTGCACGACGAGCTTGATCTCTTTCCGGGCCAGGTCAAAGTCAAGCAGGGCGGCGGTCACGCCGGTCATAACGGGTTGCGGGATATCCAGTCGGTGCTGGGTAGCGCAGACTTTTGGCGTTTGCGTTTGGGGATTGGTCACCCGCGAACTCTTAATCTGACCCAAGAGGTCGCAGATTTCGTTTTGCATCCGCCTCGCCGAGAAGATCAGATGGCGATTGATGATTGCCTGACGCGTTGCCGCGCTGTGATGCCACTTTTTTTAGCGGGTGACTTTGTACGTGCAACAGCACAGCTGCATCGCGATAACCCTGTATGAGTCAACAAGATCGCGCGACAGGCCTTTTGCCGTTTCGTGAGGAGTTGACGCAGTGTCTTCGCTTTATTAGAAGCCCAAGCCTAAAAAGAACGTTCGCTAACCGTCCTTCCGCAGCGCGCGCGGCTGGAGCGTGGCACGCGGATTGGTGGCCAGGCATTGCACCCAAGCGATTGCTGGCGTGGGCGGCGATGCTTTGGCTCGTCAACATCGTTTTATTGGGCCCGCTCGTGTTGACCGTGTTCGAGTTGAGTGGTGCGACGCATCGGATCGATATGCGTAATCTCCCCTGGTTTCTGGCGTTAATTTGGGCGCCTATCGTGGAAGAGCTGTTGTTTCGCTTTGGCCTCAGGCGTCCGATCCATGCGCTCTGGTTGGTGCCGGTGCTTACCCTGGTCTTTTTAAATGGGATGCAATGGTGGGCCGGCAGTTTGCTCGGGGTGTCCGTATTAGCTCTTTGGTGGCTTGGACGCTGGAACGTGATGCCACGCGTCTGGGCGTGGCCATGGCTTAGAGCCTATTGCCGGTATTTCCCTTGGGTCATGCACGCGTCGGTTCTGGCCTTCGCCGCTTTGCATCTGCATAACTTCCAGTTTGAGCAGATGGCATGGTGGATGATGATGGTGTTGGTGCTCCCCCAGTGGGTGACGGGCCAGGTATTAGCCTGGATGCGTGTTGAGCGCGGTATCGGTACGGCGATGTTGTTGCATGCCCTCTTTAATGCGGGTCCACTTGCTGTCGTATGGGTGGGACTGCAATTCGCAAATGGATCTGCTTAATTTTTAGTTGAGTACTCCTCGCGTAGCTGTCGCTTCAAGACTTTGCCGATTTCACTGCGGGGGAGGCTCTCAACCAACAGCAAATCAGCTAAACGTTGGGTTTTGCTTACTCTTGCATTCAACCAACTTAGTAGGTCGTCTGGGGTGATCGTTGTGTGCGGTCGTAGCACCACATAGGCCACGGGGGTTTCACCCCATTGTCTTGACGGTACTCCAACGACTGCCGACTCACGCACTGAGGGGTGTTGATTGAGTTCGGCTTCGAGATCGCTCGGGTAAATATTAAAGCCGCCCGAGATGACCATATCTTTTTTCCGGTCAGACAAAATCAGAAAGCCGTCTTCGTCATAACGCCCAATATCGCCGGTGCGAATAAAGCGTTTGCCGTTCATGTCAAACCATTCGACCTCGCGCGTTTTTTCGGGCATGCCGAAATAGCCCTCCATCATGGCCGCAGAGCTACCTACAATTTCACCGGTTTCACCTGGTGAGACTTCACGGCTCTGTTCGTCGATCAGACGGATATCGTGTCCGCTTGCTGGTCTTCCGATGGTGTGGAGTTTGTGAGGATAGTTGTGGGCTTCGAGCTCACAGCGGCCCCCGCCTTCGGTCATGCCGTAGATCTCAGTCAAACGGCCTGGCCAGCGGCGCAATACCTCGGCCTTGAGTGCGGCACCGAAAGGTGCACTCGTCGAAAACTTTGCTTCAAAAGACGAGAGATCGAACGCATCAAAATGGGGATCATCCATGAGTCGTTGATATTGCACCGGTACGAGCATCGTATGTGTGACGCGATGCTGCTGGGCGAGCTCTAAATAGCGACGGGTATCGAACTTCGACATCAAGATCACGGTGCCACCCAAGGCTAGCGTGGGCAAGAGTGCGACGAGAGTGGTGTTGGAATACAGAGGGGTGGACGCCAGCATGATCGTATCTGGACCATAGCCATTGGTCGCAGCCCGTTGCACATGCGCCCAACGCATCGAGCACGGCTGCACGATTCCCTTTGGTGTCCCGGTCGTGCCGGACGAATAGATCAAATTAAAAGGCCAGTGTGGCTCGGGAGAGACGGGGGTAGGGGCGGAGTCTGTGGCGACCCAGCTCGACCAGTCTGCTGCTCCGCCTGAGGAGTTGTCGAGCCACACCCTCTTGAGCCCCTCTGCGGCCTGGTCGTCGGTTGACCATTGGCGCGCGCAAGCTTGATCCAGAAACAAGATCGTGGCACCAGAGTTGGCCAGCATGGCAGAAAGGTTTTGCGGGGTGGCGGAGGGCGGCAGAGGGGTCATGAGCCCGCCCGCCCGAAGAACACCTAAAAATAGCGCAACGTATTCAAAGGAGGTGCTCGCACAGGCGGCGACGGCCTGGCCTTGTCTTAGCCCATCCCGTTGCAGGCTGCCGGCGACCTGTCCGATCAGCGTATCCAACTCAGCGTAGGTGAGGGCGTGCCCATCCAGTATTAAGGCTGGTTGAGTCGGGCGCTCTGTGGCCGTGACATGGACCAGTTCCGGGATGGATCCGAACGGACGAGTGAGGTGGTCATCGAGATACATGGCGGGACCCAAAGCGTTAAACTCAATCCTCGTATTCTATACAGCTGTTCCACCCTTCAGAAATTCAGGATTCTCATGGCTCTGCAATGTGGCATCGTTGGTTTGCCCAACGTCGGTAAATCAACCCTTTTTAATGCCCTCACGAAGGCGGGTATTGCCGCCGAAAACTATCCTTTTTGTACGATCGAGCCAAACGTAGGTGTGGTCGAGGTACCTGACTCCCGTTTAGGCAAGCTCGCCGAAATCGTCAACCCCGAGCGCATCTTGCATGCCACGGTTGAATTTGTGGATATCGCAGGCTTGGTGGCTGGCGCCAGTCAAGGCGAAGGCTTGGGCAATCAGTTCTTGTCACACATCCGCGAAACCAACGCCATCATCAACGTGGTGCGCTGCTTTGAAGACGACAACGTTATCCACGTCGCCGGTCGTGTCGATCCGATTTCTGACATTCAAGTGATTGAAACTGAGCTTGCCTTGGCCGATATGCAAACCGCTGAAAAAGCCTTGCATCGCTATCAAAAAACTGCACGCTCGGGCGATAAAGACGCACAAAAAGTTGTCGCGATTCTTGAAGTGGTCATCAAACAGTTAAACGATGCACAGCCGATTCGTGCGCTCGGTTTGTCAGACGAAGACATGGCCTTGATTGCACCGCTATGCTTTATCACTGCCAAGCCCGCCATGTACGTAGGCAACGTCAGTGATCACGGCTTTAAAGACAACCCGCTGCTTGATCGCCTGACAGAATACGCCACCGCACGCAAAGCACCAGTCGTGGCGATCTGCGCTGCGATTGAATCCGAAATTGCAGAACTGCCTGACGACGATAAGGCTGTGTTTCTTGAAGACATGGGCATGCAAGAGCCAGGCTTAAACCGTCTGATTCGCGGCGCCTTCACCTTGTTAGGTTTGCAAACCTATTTCACCGCAGGTGTAAAAGAAGTACGCGCCTGGACAGTACCGATCGGCGCAACAGGCCCACAGGCCGCGGGTGTGATTCACACAGACTTTGAGCGCGGTTTTATTCGGGCACAAACCATTGCGTATGAAGATTTCATTGCCTTTAAAGGTGAGCAAGGTGCCAAAGAAGCAGGCAAGATGCGTGCTGAGGGTAAGGAATACATCGTGCAGGATGGCGATGTGATGAACTTCTTGTTTAACGTCTAAATAGGACGCTCGCCGTGGCAGACATGCACATCATCCCCATTGAGCCTTTGCGTGCTGCGGTGCGCTACCTCGTTTCCGGTTTTGGTAGCGATGCACGTGAAATCGAGCTCGTCACTGAAAACCTGATCCAAGCGAACCTAACCGGACACGACTCGCATGGTGTGGGTATGTTGCCGCGCTATGCCGAAGCCTATCTTGAAGGCAGCTTGAAGCCTAACGCCAAGATCCAGACGCGGATGGATAGCGGCTCGATGATTGGCCTAGACGGCGAGTGTGGTTTTGGTCAGGCGATTGGGCATCAAGCGATGGAGTTAGCCATCGTTCGCGCAAAAGAACATGGCAGTTGCATTGTGGCGCTGGGTAATTCTCATCACCTCTGCCGGATTGGCGCTTGGGCCGAAATGACAGTCGCCCAAGGGTTGATTTCGATTCATTTCGTCAATGTTATTTCGCGACCGATCGTGGCACCCTTTGGCGGTGGCGATGCGCGTTTTGGCACGAACCCTTTTACGGTGGGTATCCCCGTGGCGGGTCAAGATCCAATCTTGCTCGATTTTGCGACCAGTATTATTGCCCAGGGTAAAGCCCGTGTCGCTTTCAACAAGGGCGAGCAACTACCTGAAGGCTATCTGATCGATAGTGACGGTAAACCTACGACGGATCCTGTCTACGCAGTCAAGCCCCCGCTTGGTGCGTTGCGTACGTTTGGCGACCATAAAGGTTTTGGTCTTGCACTCATTTGCGAATTGCTTGGCGGCGCGCTGGCGGGTGGAATGACCACGCACGCCCCAGCCGATGGCAAGCGTCGTGTCGTTAATGGCATGCTGTCTATCGTCTTTGATCCCGCCAAGCTAGCGGATGGCTCCGTGTTTGAACACGAGATGAAGGCGTTTATTGAGTGGGTGAAGGCCTCACCGCCTTTGCCTGGTCATGAAGGCGTACGCGTGGCGGGTGAGCCCGAGCGGGAGTCACGCGCCAAGCGCATGGCGAACGGCATCCCTGTTGATGCCACCACGTGGTCTGATATGTTGGACGCCGCTAAAAAATTAGGACTGGATCCTGTACACATGCAAACGCTTGCGGGGCTGTAGGACTGGCAAGCATCAAGATATAAAAATAATCTAGGGAGAAAAAAATGGCTATTCAAAAAATGACGGGGCGTCAGGCGTTTATCAAGTTGTTACTTGATGAGGGCGTGACACATATGTTTGGTAATCCGGGTACGACTGAGCTTGCCATTATGGAAGCGGTCCCACAGTTCCCAGAGTTGACCTATGTGCTGGGCTTGCAAGAGTCGATCGTGGTTGGGATGGCCGATGGATTTGCCCGCGCCACGAATAAATTGGTTGCTTGTAACTTGCATTGCGCACCGGGACTGGGTCATGCGATGGGAGCGATCTATAGCGCTAAGTTTTCTGGTTCGCCTTTATTGATTACGGCGGGTCAGTACGAAGTGGGCTATGGATTGCAAGAGCCACTCCTGTACGAGCCGCTCGTGCCGATGGCCGCACCGCTCGTGAAATGGGCGTTTGAGGTTGCTCGCTTAGAAGACTTGCCACGCATTATTCGCCGTGCCGCAAAGATCGCCCGCACCCCTCCCATGGGGCCGGTGTTTATTAGTTTGCCAGGCTCTGTGCTCGACGAAGAAGCAGAAATCGAATTTGGTTTCCCCACTGTCGTGGACGCCGCAGTGCGTCCTAGTGATGCTGCACTAAAACAGATCGCACAAACCTTGCTTGCAGCGAAAAAGCCCGTCATTGTTGCCGGTCGCGAGATCGCCAACGCCGGTATGTTTGCGCAGGCTTGTGAGCTTGCCGAGCTGTTAGGTGCCGCGGTCTATCAAGAGTCCGTACCGTATAACGCGCGCTACCCCTCGTCACACCCGACTTGCATGGGCGACCTGACACGTAATCAAAAGAAAGTCCGGCAGACACTTGAACAATACGACCACCTCTTGTGCCTAGGTGCGGATCTGTTGCGCATGTCGCCCATGAGCACCGTCGAACCGCTGCCTCCAAAGCTGCCCGTCACCCACATCACTGAACGAGATTGGGAGCTAGGAAAGAACTACTCGACCGCGACCGCAGTGCGTGCTGATGTGAAAGAGACGCTACTTGCGCTGTTACCGATCTTGCGGGCAGCGCGTACGACAGAACAAGCACAACAAGCCCAAGCGCGGGTAAAAGAGCTTGCGACACGCAACTGGTCTGCAGCCCGTGCGAAGACGCGTCAAGATGTCGCCGCGAGCGCGAACGCTAAGCCGATTGATCAGCGTTATCTAGTCAGCCAGTTAGTGGATGTCTTGCCAAAAGATGTCATCGTTGTAGACGAAACACTCACGGCTGCACCTGCGATTTCAGCGATGTTGCCGATGGATGATCCTCATGCCTATTACGGTCTAGCAAGCGGTGGTTTAGGTTTTGGGATGGCGGGCGCAGTGGGTGTGAGCCTGGCGCATCCGAAGCGGCAAGTGGTAGCGACCATTGGCGATGGCAGTGCGATGTATAGCATTCAGTCGTTGTGGACCGCTGCGCACCTTAAGCTGCCGATCACCTATGTGATCATCAATAACCGAAGCTATCGAATCATCAAAGAGCGTTTGCTTGCGATGCGTGGCACGGATCAGTTTGTGGCGATGGATATGGATAATCCTGCCATCGATTTTGCAGGTCTTGCGAAGAGTATGGGCATGCCTTCACGTTTGGTGACCGATCCAAGCCAAATCGCGACGGTGCTGAAAGAGGCGTTAGCAAGTGGCGGACCGAACTTGGTCGAGATCATTGTGGCGCGTGGTTTTGGCGAAGCTACCTAGCGCCCACTGCGCGAGCCCTGCAGGCGCAAGGCTCAGCGCATCAAGGTGCCGCCATTGACATCCATGATGGCACCTGACACAAAGCTAGCGGCGGGCGAACAGAGATAGGTCAGCATGCCTGCGATTTCTTCGGGCTCGCCAAGACGCTTCATCGGGTAGATGTTCGGTTCATAGCCGCCAGTTTCTGTCATGCCCGTGGCAATGGGACCGGGGGCGACTCCGTTGACGTTGACGTGATGTGGGGCCGCGCGCCCGGCAAACCACCTCACAAGCGCGTGGACGCCCCCCTTGGAGGCCGAGTAATGCGGGCCTGCCCTTAAGCCACCCGTCCAGCCTGCGATGGAACCACACAAAGCAATGCGACCATGTTTACGCTCCATCATGCCGGGCAAGATTGCACGGACCAAATTGATCGGGCCAAGTACGTTTACTTTCATCACGCGCATGAACTCGACCTCATTCCAGCCGGGATCCATCCAGTCGTCATGAAAGGGGCAAATACCCGCTGTGTCAGCCATTGCAGTTAAGGGCCCGTGGCGTTGGATCATCGCTTCGACTGCAGTGCGGTCCGTCACATCGCAAGACTCTACAGCGGTCACACCCTTTAGCTGCTGCGCAAGCTCCTCGAGCTTCGCTTGCTGCCCAAAGTCGCTTAACACCAAGGTTGCGCCAAGTTGATTACACAAGCGCGCGGTGGCTGAACCGATGCCACCTGCTGCACCGGTAATCAGCATGCGCGTGCCCGACAGATCAAATGCTTGCGCAGCGGTGTGATGAGAGATGTGCATCGTTGAGTTTTAGAAAGAGTTAGACCGACAGATAGCGCTGTTTGATTTCAGCGTTGGCGTTGAGCTCTGAAATCGTTCCACAGAACACGTCTTTACCTTTATCGATCACGACAGCGCGATCGGCCAAGCCTAAACAGAAGTGCAGGTTTTGCTCGGCTAGCACGATGGTCTTCCCCATTTTCCGTAATGATTGAATTAGCTCGTCAATTTTTTGAATCATGATTGGGGCGAGACCTTCGCTGGGTTCGTCGAGCAATAGAACATCCGGGTTGCCCATCAGGGAGCGACCGACCGTTAGCATTTGTTGTTCACCACCAGAAAGTTGCCCGCCAAGACGTTCGCGCAGAGGCTTGAGCAGCGGCAACATGTCATAGACCCGTGCAACGCTCCAATCGTCTTCACCGTTAGCGCCTTTCTTGACTGCGATGGTGAGATTGTCCTCAACAGTCAGATCCGGAAAAATCTGGCGATCTTCGGGTACGTAGCCTACGCCAGCCCGTGCGATCAAGTGCGCGGCCTTGCCTGTCACAACTTGGTTGTGCAGGGTAACGGTCCCTTTGCGTGCTGGGATAACACCCGCGACCGACTTCATGGTCGTGCTCTTGCCTGCTCCGTTGCGCCCCAATAAGGCTAAGGTTTCACCTTGTTGTACATCGAAAGACAAACCAAAGAGCGCTTGGCTCGTTCCGTAAAAAACATCGATGCCGTCGACTTTCAATACTTGCTTGCTCATGTGTGCACCTCCGCTGGCTTTCCTAGATAGGCTTCGATCACCGCTGGATTGTTACGGATCTGCTCTGCGTTGCCTTCGGCGAGAACCTTGCCGTATGACAGCACGTGAATGTGCTGAGAAATACGGAAGACAATCTCCATGTCATGTTCGATCAATACAACGGTGAGCCCACCTTTTTTCCAGAGCGCGTACACAGTTTGAATCATCTGCTCACGCTCTTCGGGTCCCATGCCTGCAACAGGTTCATCAAGCAACAGCACTTTTGGCTTGAGCACGAGTGCTAAAGCCATATCGAGGAGCTTTTGATCCCCATGCGAGAGATTGCCACTAATGACATCAGCTTTGTTGTGCAAACCAAGTTGTTCCATGACCTCGTAAGCGCGATCGCGCGTTTGCGCCAAGGGAAAGCGACCATGCATTTGCGAGGATTTCCCGAGAGGCGACATCAAGGCGCCGCGCAAAGATTCTTCTACCGTTAAGGTCTTGAATAGTTTGGCCACCTGAAATGCACGACCAATTCCCTTGTGCACAATCTCGCTACTGGGAGCGCCTACGATATCCTCGCCATCCAGCAAAATCCGACCCGAGTCAGGTCGCAACGCGCCAGAAATCAAGTTAAAGAAGGTGGTTTTACCAGCGCCATTGGGACCAATGACAGCGCTTAACGACTCTGTTTTGAAATGAATCGAGACATCAGAGGTCGCGACTACACCACCGAAGGACTTATTAAGGTGTTCGATCTTGAGCATTACTTGCGACCCTCGCTTTGTACGTTGCGTGCTGGTGGAACGCCGCCGTATGTTTGCCAAGTTGACCCAGCTAACCAACCCGCGTCAACCGGAAGGTTGATACCGGTAATGGCTTTTGCCGCAGGAGATAACAAGAAACCGACTGAGTCTGCGATTTCATCGGGTGTAACGAAACGACCCATCGCCGCTTGTGAGGTGAGGTCTTCGGGATTACGATCTTTGCGATCAATCGCAGCCTGTAGTGCCTCAGTCAACACATAGCCAGGAGAAATCGCGTTGATGCGTACACCAGAACGTCCCCACTCTGCCGCTAGGCCAGCCGTCATGGCGGCGACCGCAGCCTTAGCGGGACCATAGGCGTGCAAGGGAGAGGACCGCAGTGAGGTGATTGAGGCAATATTAACGATTGCACCGCCGCCGAGCTCCACCATCCGGGAGCCGTAAATCGCACACGCAAGATACGTGCCGCGTAGATCGATATCGACGACGCGATCCCATTCCGTCATGGAGAGACGATCAGGCGGCAGGCGATGTTGCAAAATCCCTGCACAATTGACTAAAGCCGTGACAGGACCGTGCGTGTCTTCAATCATCTTTGCAACTTTATGCATCGCATCGTCATCGGTCACATTGCATGCATAGGCATGTACGCCCATCGCCTTCATTTTCTCGTCGGACCACGTACCGGGCAAATCTAGCGATACAACATGGTCGCCGCGCTTGGCGAGGTGTCGGACGCATGCTGCACCGATGCCGCTTGAGCCGCCCGTGACAACAGTAATGGAAGGCTTACTCATGAACGTGCTCCTTTACGGCTAAGTGACTGATAAATTTGGACAACGAAATCCGTCATGCCCCGTTTGAGACCCAAGGCAAAAAACAGGACGATGATGCCAAGCGCTAAGCCATGGTATTCGGTTGTGCGCGTAATGATGTCGTTAAAGACCATTAAGAGTCCTGCACCGACGACTGGACCGATAAAGGTATGCAGACCACCCATCATGATCATAAAGACGGCTTCACCTGACATCGTCCAGTAGCTGAACTCTGGGTAGGCGCCTGATACAAATAACGCCATGATCACGCCACCAATGCCTGCAAAGCAGCTGGCCAAGATAAACGCATACAGGCGAACTCGCCATACATTGATGCCTAAGAACTGTGCACGATCTGCATTGTCGCGCACCATTCGCAAGGTGTAGCCGAACGGTGATTGGAGGATGGTGCGCATGAGAAAGAGGCAAACCACGCCGAGCACGCAAGAAAACCAATACAAGGTGTGTACATCAGCGAGGTTCAAACTACCCCAGACGCGAGGAATGCCTCCCATCAGTCCCTGATCGCCACCCGTGAGTGATGTCCAGGTGATGATGATGCTGTGAATCAACATTTGGAAGGCGAGCGTTAGGAAAGAAAAATAGATTTCCTTTAGCCTGACGCAGATCGCGCCAATGACAAAGCCCAAGAGGGCGCAAAACAAGATGGCGCCGAGTATTGCCACCGGGATAGAAGCGCCACCTTTCTGCATGAGTAGGCCAAAAGCGTAGGCCCCACCGCCAAAAAACATGGCATGCCCGAACGACACCATGCCGCCATAGCCCACCAAAATATTGAGCGAGGTCGCAAAAAGACCAAAGGCAGCCAATCGGATGACAAAATCTAGCGCCACGCGCCCGGGTGAGAAAAAGGGAATCGCGACTAAGATCGCGAGTCCTGCCAACGCGATAAGTAGGTCCTTATTGAAGCTTGAATGTGTGTTCATCAGCGTTGCTCCTTGCCGAGCAGACCGCTCGGCTTGAGCACGAGAATTAAGGCCATCGCAATGAACATGATGCCTTCTACAAACAGAGGAAACCCGATCGAGCCAAAAGAGCGCACGAGGCCGATCAGCAACGCGCCAACTAACGCTCCGCTCACCGAGCCCATGCCACCAATCACCGTGACGATGAAGGATTCAATCAGGATTGAGAAGCCCATTCCAGCAGACATCGACCGAACCGGCGCGGCAAGCGCGCCTGCAAGTCCGGCTAAAGCGCCACCGAACACGAAAACGCCCGCGTAGATCCAAGTGGTATTTAGACCTAGTACGGACGTCATCGTGGGATTGTGGGCGGCTGCACGTACGATCTTCCCGATGCGCGTACGTGTCAAAACGTACCACATGATTGCGCCGATAACGCCTGCAGCACTCATCATGAACACGTAGAAGACCGGTACGATGCCTCCGCCAATAAAGAGAGGGGGGGTTTGAAAAGCGGCTGGCATGCCCATAGATTGAAACTCATGGCCCCAAATAATTTTGACGGCATCATCAAGAATCAAAATGAAGGCATAGCAGACCAGCAGTTGCAGCAGAACATCGGCGTTGTAGACGCGACGCATGAAAAAGCGCTCGAAGACCAGACTAAAGAGGCCCACTCCAAGCCCCGCGATCAGCGCTGCAAGCAAGTAACTATCGGTAAGGCGATAAGCGGAGAGCGCAATGTAGGCGCCAAGCATATAAAACGAGCCATGCGAAAAATTAATGACGCCCAATACGCCGAAGATGAGCGTCAGACCAGCGGCAACTAGAAAGAGTAGGGCGCCCACGATAAGACCGGTGCTGGTCTGCGTGACGATGCAAGAAATGGACGAGAGGCATTCGAATAGTGCGGTGGGATCCAAAGATGTCTCCGAGTAGTACCAAAGTGTTACACAATGAGGGCGAGAGTTAACAAGACCTGCGCTCGATACGAAAGGGGTCTCTGCCAATCGACATGGCAGAGACCCCGTCTACTTCAGTGTGAAGAGCAGCGGGGCTTATGCCCAGCCTTTACGCTTCTTCCATTCGGCTTCGAGTTCATAAATTTGAGCCCAGTTGCCGTTGACCTGATTGGTCATGTAGGGCTCTTTGTTGGTGAGCGAGCCGTAGCCAATTGCGTAGTTCACCAACGTGTGGTCTTCAGCCCGCATGGTGAGCGTACCGTCGGCGCCGAAAGGCGAGTCAATTTTTAAGCCGCGCATCGCTTCAGCAATTTTTTTGCTGTCAGAACTATTGGCTTTTTTCATCGCGGTCATGATGAGGTTAATGCCGGCAGAGTTTTCCCAAGACCAGTTCAGTGCGAGCTCTTTGAACTTTGCTTGATAGGCATCGGCCCACGCATTGTTAGCGGGGGTGTTTGGAAAGCTACGCAGGTAGCGGTTACCTGAGTGCATGTTTGGTGGAACGCTCTTGACCGCCGTCAATACCGCATATTCGGCTAAGTTTGGCGAAAAGAATTGCTTGTCTTTAAATAGAGCGTAGATGCCTGCTTGATCGATAAACGAAGTCATGTCGCCACCCCACAGCGCAGAGTAAAGCGCCTGCGGTTTGCCTTGAACGAGGCGTGTAATGTTTTCGCTGTAGTCCGCTTGAAAGAGCTTGGGCCAAACTTGACCGACGACTTCAATGTCTTTGTTGAAGTGTTTGAGATATTCAAAGTATTCCGCCGTGGTGTCGCGGCCATAGGCATAGTCGGGCGAGATACTCATCCAGCGGTTGAGTTTGAGACGTTTAGCAACCTCGGCGCCATAGGACCCACCAACGATTGCATCGTGGATACCTTGTCGCGCGGAACGGAACGCCGTTGGGAAGCGCAATTTTGGATCTGCAGTCAGTGACGATGTCTCTGAGCAGGTGTGCACGACCAGCACACCCAGATCTTTTGCCACTTCATGCACAGCGAAGGCGCCTGAAGACGCTTCTGCATCCAAAATCATTTCGCAGCCGTCGCCGGTAATTAGTTCGCGGGCAACGCGTGCTGCTTCTTGGGGTTGGCCTTTGGAATCGCGCACGACCATTTCGATCATGCGTCCGCCTAAGCCACCCGCTGCGTTAAATTTCTCAACTTCAAGCGCGACGGCGTTGCGCGAGGAGATACCAAGCATGGCCACACGACCCGATAGAATCGTGGGCATACCGATACGGATGGTCTTGTTCTGCGCGAGTGAGATTGCCGGGGAACCCAAGACGGCCATGCCGGCAGTTGCGGCTGCGCCTTTTAACAATTTGCGGCGAAGGGCCGTCTTTGAACTCGATGTTGAAGTTGCACTCATCTTTTGTCTCCCGTAGTGTTCAGATGATAGTTATGTGTTTTGAACTACCCTCTATAGGACGTTTTTACTTAGTTTTTGTCAAGAAAAGACATCTCAGGAAAACCCTAGGCTTGTTATTTCTCGGCGAGTGCCGCAAGTGCGCTTTCGTACGGGCCGCCTCGGGTATTTTTTGTATGGTGGGATGCGCTAAAGTGTCGGCAGCGTGAAATCTTTGGAACTCAGCGATATGACACAAGCGAAATTTTTTCCAGTGGCCGGTTGTACTGGCACAGACCACAGGCTAGCGGGCGATTACCACCATCGCTGGATGGTGATCGATGCGCAGGGTGAGTGGTTAACGGCCCAGGCCTGCCCAAAGTTGTCGGAGGTGACGGTCGATTTAAAAATGGGTGCCTTGGTGCTGCGTGCGCCGGGGATGCTGCGCATGGACATCCCCTTAGACGTGATCGAGGACGACGATAGCGTCAATCGTCAAGCAACGATCGCCAAGCAAGCTGTCGTTGTGGTGGATGAGGGTGAGGTTGCCGCAGTTTGGTTCAGCAAAGCGCTCGGACAATCATGCCGCTTTGTCAAAATTCATCCAGACAGGAAACAGCCCGTTTGGCCGCAAGGGTAAGCTTTTCGACGGAGTTAAATTTTTGCTGTGTTTGCCGCGGTCAAGACGCGATACTTGGCCATCAGGGCGTCCTGGCCTTCTTTCCATTGCGGATGGATTTCGATGCATGCGACGGGACACACAACCTGGCACTGAGGTTCGCCGTGATGACCGACGCATTCTGTGCAAGAGGCAGGATCAATGATGTAGATCTCTTCGCCCATCGAAATGGCATCATTGGGACACTGTGGCTCGCACACGTCGCAATTGATGCATTCGTCGGTGATGCGTAAGGCCATAAAGGTCCTAAAAGAGGTCCGACGTAATCCCGCTTGGGATTACGCTTTGGGTGCTGCAGCGTTTTGTTCGCGACGCTCTTTCGCTTTGGCTTGCAGCCAGCGGTCGACCGACGGAAATACAAATTTGCTGACATCCCCACCTAACTCGGCGATTTCACGCACAATCGTACCGGAAATAAACTGGTACTGATCTGACGGTGTCATGAACAAGGTTTCCACTTCCGGAAGCAAATGGCGATTCATGCCGGCCATTTGAAACTCATATTCAAAGTCAGACACCGCGCGCAGGCCGCGAACAATCACACGTCCGTCTTGCTCCCGCACGAAATCTTTGAGTAGGCCAGCAAAGCTCGCCACCTTAACGTTGGGATAGTGGCCCAATACTTCGCGGGCAATTTCAACGCGCTCTTCGATAGCAAAGAACGGTTTCTTGTTGCGACTGTGCGCGACGCCGACCACAACGCGGTCAAACAGGCTGGCTGCTCGGCGCACTAAGTCTTCGTGACCACGTGTCATTGGGTCGAACGTACCGGGGTAGATAGCAGTGATCATTTTTGCAATGCAGCAATTTGAAGGAGGTGATAGTGTACGGCCCCTGCACGGTCTTGGCGCAATAAGTCGTACTGCTCGGGTACAACAATCGGTTTTTCGGCCTCAATATAAACAAGACCGTTGGGTTCTAACAAATTTGGAAGGAGGGGCCAGAGTTCTTTAAGCCAGTTTTTTCCAAATGGCGGATCTAAAAAAATAAGGTCAAACCGCGCAGCCTCTAGTCTTTCGACCACATGCTTTGCGTCACCCGCGTGAATTCTAACTGCTTGCGCACCTAACTTGTCGCGTAAAGCCTTCAAGGCGGCAACTGCTTTGGGGTGTTGTTCCACCATCTGGACATGCGCGACCCCACGCGAGGCCGCTTCAAACCCTAGCGCGCCACTTCCGGCAAAGAGGTCGAGCGCGCGTTTACTCTGAAAGTCACCTTGCCAAAAAAAATTTAGCCAATTAAACAAGGTCTCTCGTACTCGGTCTGGTGTGGGACGCAAACCGTCTGCCTCGATCACCTCAATTGGTGTGCGACGAAACTGTCCACCAACGATCCGAATATACTTCTTCACTATGTTTCGCTTCTTCAAGAAAAAAACCACACCCGATGAGCCTCTACCCGAGGATCAAGCCACGACGCCTGCGCCGGAGCTGAGCTCCCCGCAGGATACCAGTAGCGCGCCGCCCCCGGTCGGTGGGCCCACCCTTGAGACCGACAACAGCCCGCCTGTGCAAGGCCGTCGCTTCATGCTATCCCAGGCGTTGTCCGGCGCGCCACTGGGCCGTCAGACTGCACTGCCAACCCAAACAACGCAAACCAGTCAGGCAAGCCTCTTGGCGGCAGCGCACCCAGCCGATACGATCGAGCAGCCTTTGGGACAGGCTCAAGAGCTGGCGTCAGAGCGAAGTGAGCAACCACTTCCCGAACGGCTTGAGGAACAAACGGAAGAGCAAACTGCAGAGCAAAAAACGTCCTGGCTTGCCAAGTTAAAAGGCGGGTTAGCGAAAACCGGACAAAGCCTTGGGAGTTTGTTCGTCGGCGTACGTGTCGATGAAGAGTTGTTTGAAGAGCTTGAGACCGCCTTGATCATGGCGGACGCGGGTGTCGAGGCGACCGCGCAACTGATGTCAGCATTGCGTGCCCGAGTCAATCTAGACCGAATCGAAGAGGCCGACGCGGTACGTCAAGCATTGAAAGATATTCTGGCAGATCATTTAAAAGTTCTTGAAAAGCCGTTTGATGTTGGTCATGTCAAACCGCTTGTCGTCATGATCACCGGGGTGAATGGTGCTGGCAAAACCACATCAATTGGAAAGCTAGCCAATGCCCTGCAGCAGCGGGGTGCCAAGGTGCTGCTTGCCGCAGGCGATACGTTTCGCGCTGCGGCGCGCGAGCAACTGGTGGAGTGGGGCAATCGCAACAATGTCTCTGTCATTGCCCAAGAGGGCGCCGACCCGGCTGCGGTGGCGTTTGACGCTGTTCATGCGGGCCGTGCCCGCGGCATGGACGTCGTGCTTGTCGACACAGCTGGCCGGCTGCCAACCCAGTTGAACTTGATGGATGAGTTAAAAAAAATTCGTCGTGTGATCGCCAAGGCCGATCCAACTGCCCCGCATGAAGTGCTGCTCGTTGTGGATGGTAATTCGGGGCAAAACGTTCTCTCACAAATCCGCAGTTTCGATACTGCGGTCGGGTTGACCGGACTAATCGTCACAAAGCTGGACGGGACGGCGAAAGGCGGAACTTTAGCTGCAGTCGCCGCTGGTTCGCAAGGCACGCGCCCCGTCCCGGTCTATTGGATTGGCGTCGGTGAAAAAATGGAAGACTTGCAGCCGTTTGTCGCTGCAGATTTTGCGGCTGCGCTGGTGGGTTAACGCCAGGGCCTGTGCGTTTGCGATAACACTTTAAAGGCGTGCGTGGCCTCGATCGTCAATGCGTCAAGTCTAGACGTAATCCAACCGCAGGCAAACCAAGCGCTTGGTTGGGTGTCGCGCAAGCCCACGAAGCGCTCGCGCGCGACGATCAAGTCGTTCATCTCGCCCAAAATATTTTGTACCCGTGCGAGTGATTTTTTATAAGCACCAAGTCGACGCTGGGGCAAAATGGATTCACAAAACTGGAGGGCGTAGCGTAGCTTCTTGCCGCGCTTGCGCAACTCGTGTCTGGCTTCCATGTCCAGCACGGGCAGATTGGTTCCCTCCGCGACAACGCTGCGATCCCATTTTTTTAGCCTCTTGCTGAGTGTTTGTACCAGCGTTTGTTCCAACGCCGGTGCGGGCATGTCGCTCGAGGGTTGCAGACCAACATCCGTTATGGCAGCGCGTTGGGGGGTGACGGGCAGCACCACACTCGCCAGCATATCGAGTAGCCAGGACTGATATCCGACGCTGCGAACGGTCGCGGCTGCGTCGGTCTCCTCAACGGCCTGGTCAAGCACTAAAGGAGGCTGACCTGCTCGGCGCAACATCGGCAAAACGAGTTCGCGCAAGACATCGTCATCGCGGGCACCGCCGAGTTGAGCAAAATAAGCTTTGATCTCGATCCGCTTATCTAGAGCAGGCAGTTCGGCCAACCCATTAAAAAAAGACCAGGCAGAGCGTAATCGACGGATGCCTACGCGAAGCTGGTGCACATGCTCGGAGCGCGCGTCCGCATAGCGATCCTCCGTATCGACGCCAGCGATGATTGCACTGTTTCGAATGATCTGATCGAGGCACTCGGCCGATACAGCGCGCAACGCTTGCTGGGCATCGTCTTTAGGATTGAGAGTGATCGCGCTGACCGGGTGGGGTGCCCAAAAGGAAGCGATCGCAGTGATGCGCTTTGCTTCAGATTCGTCTGCACTGAGCGCATCAAGTGCCGTCAAGGTTTTGTTTAATTGGGCCAGGCGGTCACCACGCTCCGCCTTACTGCGCGCATCAAGCAACAGGGCAAATTTTTGCTGCCAGCGCTTGCCGAGCGTAAAGATTGTTTCCAGCGATCCAGTAATTAGTTCAAACTCAATTTCGCAGAGTGGCAGTTCAAGCGCGCCAGCGCGGATAACGCCTTTGTCATACGCAACTTCAACGCGACCGGACTTATCGCGGAGAATCCGCGACAAGCGCATGACATTCGTCTCATAGCAAACGTCCAGGCTCTCATTCAGCGTATTGAGTACCTCGCCCGCGGGCAGGCCGGCATATACACTGAGGTCAAGGACTGGCCCTGGGCGAATCTGATTAAGCTCGGTGCGCGAGAGGCTGTCTTGTCCAGGCATCTTGAGCGTCTGCACCCAGCGACGGCCTTCCAGACGAAGTCGCAAAGAAATTTTGGCGCGCGCCAAGGCCCGTGTCGGTGTATCAAAATAGAGTGCGCGTAAGCGGGTGCGTGTCAGTGCACCCCGCGCGAGCTCGCGCTCAACGCCAGAGCAGGCGGCGCCAGGCACATGCAATTTGAGTTCTTGTTCTAGCATTCGGGTGCTTAATGGGCATGCAAGGATGCGTAGTGTATCGGGCACGCCCTCAAATTTTGATGACAAGCCAGAAAAGCTAAGAATTCTGTATCTTTTTTGCTGCGAGGATCCAGTCGACTAAATCAACAAATCCAGCGCCTCCTGTTGAGGGCGTCACAAATTTTGGCTGATGCGTCAGGCGGTGCAGTTGTGTCTGAATATTGGCCACCCCCACCGAGTAGTCGAAGAAGCCAAACATCGGTTCGTCGTTGGGTGAGTCCCCCGCGAACGCGCATACTGGTAGGAGATCCTCGAGCTTGCTTGAAAACTCGCGTGCGAACAACGTGCGTGTCATGGAAAGCTTGTCATATTGACCAAACCAGCCGTTAACGTGGATGGAGCTGACTTTCGCTTGAGCGCCCTCCTGCTCGAAGAGCGAAACGATTTGTTTGATGGCGCTCTCTGACAAAGGCTCGACATCCTCGCAAAAATCAATGGCCAAGTCCGCTTCGCGATAGTTTTGGTCGCTTGCCAGTGCGCAACCTGGAACCACGGACAAAATTTTGACTGACAGTGCATCGAGCTTTGCGCGATTGGCTCGACGCTCGTCAGCCCCCGCGAAGTGATGGGTCAGCATACGTCGTCTGTTGTGGTCGTAGCGCATGTAAAACGCCCCGTTTTCACCCACGATGGCAAAAACAGGCCACATCCGGGCGATTTGGTCGCACCATCCCGCTGGTCGTCCTGTGATGGGAATGACAGTGATGCCAGCGGCTGACAGGCGTTCAAGCGCGGCGTAGGCGCCTGCGGTCAGGTGCCCGCCAGTCGTCAAGGTGTCATCGATATCGGTCAGCAGAAACCGGATCTTGGCGGCTTGTTCGGGGGCGAAGGTGCTCAGTGCGTGCATAGGGGTTCCGGGAAGGTGTTGGGGCCATTTGAGCCTTTACCGTATGGATTATCTTAACGATTCTATAATAGGCTTTTAGTTTCGCCTGATTGTCCGACCAACATGTCCGCTAAAATTTCCCTCGCTTCAAGCACAGCCTCCGTGTCGCCTTCGGCGATTTCCCCTGTTTCAGAGATCATTGACGAGCTCCGGATGGGGCGCATGGTGATTTTGGTCGATGAAGAGGATCGTGAAAATGAAGGCGACCTCGTCATGGCAGCCGAGTTCGTGACGCCTGAAGCGATCAACTTCATGGTCACTCACGGCCGTGGTCTAGTTTGTCTCACGCTCACGGAAGAGCGTTGTCGGCAACTTGAATTGCCTTTGATGTCGAATAAAAACGGCACGCCCTACGGGACAAATTTTACAGTCTCCATTGAGGCCGCAGAAGGGGTCGAGACCGGAATTTCAGTGGCAGACCGCGCGCGCACCGTGCGCGTGGCCGTCGCCCGCGATGCGAAAGCCACTGACTTAGTCCAGCCAGGCCATATTTTTCCATTACGTGCGGTACCCGGTGGTGTACTGGTGCGCGCTGGGCATACCGAGGCGGGTTGCGACCTGACCGCAATGGCTGGTTTGACGCCCGCGGCAGTGATTTGCGAAATCTTGAAGCCTGATGGCACGATGGCGCGACTACCCGATCTGATTGAATACGGTCGTACGCATAACTTGAAGCTCGGCACGATTGCTGATCTTATCCAGTATCGCAGTGAACACGAGTCTGTGATTGAGCGCGTGGGGCAGCGCGACGTTCAAACCCCGTGGGGTGAGTTTCAGATGGTTGCCTATCGGGATACCGTAGCGGGTCATCCACATCTTGCGCTGGTATCGGGGCAAATCGATCCAGGTCGCGAAACGCTCGTGCGTGTGCATGAGCCCACATCGGTGCTCGACGTCATTGATGTACAAAGCCCAGGGCATAGCTGGGGCGTAGCCGAAGCACTGCAGGCAATCCGCGAGGCCTCTGCTGGCGTGATGGTTTTTCTGAATTGCCAAGGTTCAGCAGACCACTTGTTTGGTCAAGTTGCGCGTTGGCAGGGCGCACCGAGTGCACCACCACCCAAGCGTGAATCCGGACGGATGGATCTACGCACCTATGGCATGGGCGCACAAATTCTACGAGACCTGAATGTTGGACAAATGCGCTTGCTGGCGCGCCCGCGCAAGATGCCAAGCATCATGCCGGGCTTTGGTCTAGACATCACAGGCTACGAACACCAACCTCCCACCCGTAACAAATAGGAAGCAGACCATGAGCCCATATACCCTGACCCCGGACATGAACGGCGAGGGCCTGCATATTGGCATCGTCCGTGCTCGCTTTAACGAAGACATTGGGCTAATCGAGCTGGACGCTTGCTTGCAAGAGCTTGAGAGCTTGGGCGTTGATGAGCGTGACATTATGGTTGTCACCGTTCCCGGCGCGCTCGAACTTGGCGCGGCACTGGCCCGGATGGCTGAAACCTTTGAGTTCGATGCGCTCATTGCGCTCGGTGCTGTAATTCGCGGTGAAACCTATCATTTTGAAATAGTCAGTAACGAGAGTGCCTCAGCAATTTCTCGCATTTCGCTTGAGACGGGAATCCCCGTCGCAAACGGTGTGTTGACAACCGAAACTGACGAGCAAGCCGAAGTGCGGGCAGCCGACAAAGGCCGTGACTGCGCGCAGTGTGCGGTTGAAATGGCAAACTTGGTGGCTGCGCTCGAGCCTGAAGCCGACGAAGACGACGAAGACGACGAGGACGAAGATCTTGAACAATCCGACGCACGGCGCTGAAGTCAGCGCAACCACTGCGCCGCGCAGCGCACGCAGACGCGCCCGCGAACTTGCGTTGCAAGGCATGTATGCCTGGCTAGTGCGTGACACGGACAGTTTGCAGGATGCCGGCGAGATCGAAGCCCACTTGCGCGACGAAGACGAGTTTGATCAGGCTGATGCGGTTTGGTTTCAAACACTGTTGCACGGCGCGATGAAGGACGCTGCTTCCTTGCGTGACAAGTTCGCACCGTTTATTGATCGGCCGCTTGCCGAGCTATCCCCGATCGAGCATGGCATTTTGCTCATTGGTAGCTACGAGCTCGTGCATCATGTTGAAGTGCCTTATCGCGTTGCCATCAACGAGGCCGTCGAACTCGCCAAGTCGTTTGGCGGGACCGATGGCTTTAAGTTTGTCAACGGCGTGCTCGACAAACTTGCCGCCCAAGTGCGCGCACCTGAAACTCGGGCGACCCCCCGTCGTTGATCGTCTCCGGGGCAACCATACTCGTGCCATCCGAATTCGAACTCATCACCCGCTTTTTTAGTCGCGCAGTCCCTCGCGATATGGTGGGTGCGGGGGATGACTGTGCGTTGTTCACCGTCAAGCCTGGCATGCAACTGGCAACAAGCACCGACCTATTGCTCGAGGGCCGCCACTTTTTCTCCGGAACGGACCCGTTGCGCCTTGGTCACAAAGCGCTCGCAGTCAATCTGTCAGATCTCGCTGCTGTGGGTGCGAAACCTATCGCTTGCTTGTTGGGGCTCGGCCTGCCGAGTATCGATGAGCAGTGGGTATCCCAATTTGCAGACGGATTTTATGCACTCGCCGATGAGCATGGCTGCGCGCTATTGGGTGGAGACACCACGCGCAGCGAGCAGGGCATCACGCTCAGTGTGACCGTCTTTGGTGAGGTGTTACCTGAGTTGGCGATGCGCCGCGGTGCTGCGATGTGTGGTGATGATATTTGGGTGTCAGGCACACTGGGCGCAGCGGATATTGCTTGCCGAATGCTTGCCGGTGAGCTGCCTACCGATGCGAAACTCTTGGCGCAAATACGTCTGGCCTTGGAGCGCCCGATCCCGCGCGTTGCGCTGGGCCGCAGAGTCGCATCACACGCGCATGCCGCGATTGACGTGTCGGACGGCCTGCTGCAAGACCTCGGACATATTCTGCAGGCGAGTAGCCTTGCCGCTGAGATCGATGAATCGGCGTTGCCTGTTCACGAGGCATTAAGGGGTTACGACCCCTTGCAAGTGCGCCGCGCGATTCTTGCCGGCGGCGATGTGTATGAGCTTTGCTTGACCGCAGCGCCCGCGCAGAGAGACAGTCTTGCGCGTATCGCCGTTGAAACGGGCGTTCCGTTAACCCGCATTGGTCGTATCACCGCTGGGTCGGGTGTTGTGGTGCGGGATGTGTCGGGACGCATTGTGTCCGACATCCCTCGCGGGTTCGATCACTTCAGGAGCTCCGGTGACGCGCGTCTCTGAAAGGCATCACACAAAGTGGCCGACATGGTCTTGGGTGTTTTCCGACCCGGGGCGAATGATGATGTTTGGTTTTGGCTCTGGGTTGTTGCGACCCGGTTCTGGCACCTGGGGTACGTTGCTGGCTTGGTTACTGTGGAGTTTTTCTGCCCCAGGCGTGAGCGACGCCGCAATCGCCTTGTTTTTACTTGCCTGTTTTGGTTACGGTTGTTGGGCTGCCGAACGCGTCACGACGCAGTTGGGCGTAGCGGATCACGTGGGCATCGTCTGGGACGAGTTCGTTGCGTTTTGGTTGGTGTTGTGGCTTGTGCCGGATTCTTTGACGGCCCAAGCTGTAGCCTTTGTAGTGTTCCGCTTCTTTGATACGGTCAAGCCCCCCCCGATTCGCCAGGCGGATAGGCACTTTAAGGGCGGGTTTGGCGTGATGTTCGATGATCTACTCGCGGCGGGCTACACCTTGTTGGTCATGGCTGTTTTGGTGCGAGTGGGAATTCCTTTCTAACTGCCGGGTGCGTCTCTTGAGGGAGTTTTTGAGTGCAAACTGAAATTGATACGTTATCGGTACGCTTAGGGCAACTCTTGGTGGCGCGACAGGGCTGGCTTGCTACGGCGGAGTCGTGCACCGGGGGTCTGCTGGCCGGTGCGGCGACAGCGATTGCTGGGTCCAGTGCTTGGTTTGAGCAGGGCTGGGTCACGTATAGCAATGGTGCAAAACATGCTCAGCTAGGTGTGTCTAAAGAAACACTGAAACAGTTTGGCGCGGTTAGCAAAGAAGTGGCGCAGGAAATGGCGGCTGGGGTATTGGCCAAGTCACCGCCCGCCACGCTCGCGCTGACAACGACTGGGATCGCAGGGCCTGGTGGTGGGTCGGCGGACAAGCCTGTGGGCTTGGTGTGGTTTGGGTTCGCCCAGCGCTTGCCTTCAGGGATCGTTGTGCACGCGTCATCCCAAATTTTTGAAGGTGACCGTACGGCTGTGCGCCACGCGTCGGTGGCGTTTGCATTGCGCTCGGCTTGCGAGTTGTTGACGCCCTAGCGGTGAGCGTTGATATCGTCGCGTGTTTGTTTCGCGGCAGCCGCCGCTGCTTCAGTCCAGTGACCCGAACCCTTCGCATAAAGAATCGCGCGTGAGGAGTTGATCATCATTCCGGTCTTCTGGGCGTTACAGCCGGCAGCGCAGGTTGCGGCAATATCGCCGCCTTGCGCACCGATGCCCGGGACGAGCAAGGGAATGTCATTGCCCACTGCATGGCGCACCGCCGCTAACTCTTTGGGAAATGTAGCGCCCACGACGAGACCACACTGACCTGTTTTGTTCCATTTGTTTGCAACTAAATCGGCTACACGCAGATAAAGCGGCACGCCGTCCGTCATCAAAAACTGAAGGTCTGAGCCACCTGGGTTGGAGGTGCGGCACAGCACGATCACGCCGCGATCTTCCCATTCGAGATAAGGCTCAACCGAGTCTGCACCGAGGTAGGGGCTGACCGTGACGGCATGGGCGTTGTAGCGACCAAATACCTCTTTCGCATATTGAGTGGCCGTCGCGCCAATATCGCCTCGCTTGGCGTCGAGTACCAGTGGCAACTGTGGATAAGTCTCACGAATGTAGGCACACAGGTCTTCGAGCTGACCTTCCGCGCGTTCCGCTGCGAAATACGCAATCTGGGGTTTAAATCCACACACAAAGGGAGCGGTGGCATCGACAATTTGTTTGCAGAACTGAAAAATCGCATTGGGCCTGCCGGTTAATTCGGCAGGCATCTTTGTGATGTCCGGGTCTAGCCCGACCATCAGCAAGGAGTTTGACTTGGTCCAGGCGGCGTTCAGCGTATTGATAAATGACATAGAGGAGGCAACTTGGTTTATAAAGACCGTCCGCCTGTACGATTCAGGCTTTTCATTTTACCTCGGGAAGATAGCACGCCATGCCAATGCTCAACGTCCAAATCCTGCACGGCCACAGTCCAGCCAGCAAGACCGATCTCTTGAAAAAGTTAACACAGTCCGTTGTAGACAGCATCGCCGCCCCGTTAGGGTCCGTGCGTGTTGTGTTGCAAGAGATCCCAGCCGAACATGTCATCGTGGCCGGTGAGTTGGGTAAAGAAATGGTGATGATCACCGTAGGCTTGATTCGCGGGCGCACAGAGGCACAAAAAGCGGCGCTGATCGCTGCGATGGCGGACGCCACCGAGCGTGCCATTGGGGTCTCCAAGCAAAACATCCGCGTCATCCTGTTTGACCGCCCCGCAACTGACTTTGGGGTGGCGGGTGGCATCACGGCAAAGGCCTCGGGTCGCTAATTCAACACAATTGAAGGCTAAAGAATGACAACCGTTTTGCGCTATGAACAAGATGAGCTGGGTGTGGTGACGCTCACGCTAGACCACCCAGAGACCCGTAATGCACTGACTGGCACTGGCATCGTCGAAGCGATGCTTGAAGCGTGTCACCGAATTGAGCACGACCCGAGCGTGCGTGCCGTGATCATCACAGCCTCAGGCCCGGTGTTTTCCTCGGGCGGCAAGATCGACGAGATGCAGAGGCAGATTGGGTCGGGCTTTGGCAGCGACGTGCTGCGGCAGGAGTACCGGCAAGGCATTCAGCGCTTGCCGTTAGCGATTCACCAGATTGAGGTGCCAACGATTGCTGCGGTAAATGGCCCGGCGATTGGCGCTGGGTGTGACTTGGCGTGCATGTGTGACCTGCGGATTGCGTCGGAGCAGGCGACGTTTGCGGAGAGCTTTGTGAAAGTCGGGATTGTGGCGGGTGACGGCGGCGCCTGGTTCTTGCCACGCGTCATTGGCATGGCTCGGGCCGCCGAAATGTCCTTCACAGGCGAGCCGATCGATGCAAAGACGGCACTGGATTGGGGAATGGTGTCGCGCGTTGTGCCCGCCGCGGATCTGCTGACGACGGCCCAGACGCTTGCGCGCAAAATGGCCGTGAACTCACCACCTGCCGTGCGCATGACCAAGCGTTTGTTACGCGAGGGACAGACGGCCTCGTTGGCGAATTTGCTCGAGTTATCAGCGGCTTACCAAGCGATTGCCCATAAAACGCCCGAGCACGCCAATATCGTGAACGATTTTATGGAAGCCAAAGCGGCCCGACAAGCGGCCCGCAAGTAGACAATTCCCTAAGTTTTCTCAAGCCGGACTTGAAATCCGGCAAAGAGGCCCTATAATTAGCACTCGACTTCAATGAGTGCTAACAATCTTGTTTGCTACTCAGCGAAGTGTTTCTCATAACCATTATTTTGTAACAGGAGTTCTACATGGCCCTGCGTCCCCTGCACGATCGCGTGATCGTCAAACGCCTGGACAACGAGCGCACAACTGCCTCGGGCATCGTTAT
>Ga0209550_10000501_pt1 | contig 37064 bp, 38 predicted proteins | sample LauGreSuBDMM15SN_2_FD_187567 | JGI IMG/M metagenome (GOLD analysis project Ga0209550, IMG submission 187567) | Freshwater lake microbial communities from Lake Michigan, USA - Su13.BD.MM15.SN (SPAdes) (version 5) | ecosystem: Environmental > Aquatic > Freshwater > Lake | place: Lake Michigan... | reverse complement strand
CCATGCTGATCATCGTGCATAACCGGAATGTTCAATTCCTCTTTTAACCTACGCTCAATCTCGAAACATTCAGGGGCCTTAATATCTTCTAAATTAACCCCCCCAAAAGTGGGCTCAAGGGCTTTTACAATTTTTACAAAATCGTCCACATTGGTGCAATCCAACTCTAGGTCAAAAACATCAATATCAGCAAAAATTTTGAACAAAATTCCTTTACCCTCCATAACCGGCTTACCAGCTTCGGGACCAATATTTCCTAAACCTAATACCGCAGTTCCGTTACTAATAACGGCCACTAAGTTTCCTTTGGCGGTGTATTTGTACACGTCCTCTTTATTTTCGGCAATTTTTAAGCAGGGCTCAGCTACTCCTGGCGAATAGGCCAAGGCTAAATCTCTTTGCGAATTGGTAGGTTTGGTAGCAACCACTTCAATTTTTCCTGGACGACCCTGTGAGTGGTAGTCTAGTGCATCTTGTTTTCGGTTTATTTTACTCATAGGAGAAACTTATGATTGGTTGTCAAAATTACGATTTTTAGCCATACAGGCGCCAAAAAGCAACGGATATTATCGTTGAAAGATTTTTAAGCGCATACCCACTTTTAGGATAGAGCTGTGTAATTTATTCCAAGATTTTAGCTGTGAGGCGCTAAGGCCTATATATTTTTTTGCAATACCACTTAAATTATCGCCACGTTTTACGGTGTAATATATAACCTTAGGACTCGTATTGGGTTGGGGCGCTGCCACGCCTAAGCTAACAGACATCCCGTTAAGCACTTGGTACAGGGCGGCATAGTCCGGTTGGTTTTGGGTGGGAATCACTACCGATTTTGGAGCGGTTGGCGATCCTTTTACCATTAATTTTTTATAGGATGGATTTAGTAAAATAAGCTCTTGCAAATCTATTCCGGTGGCTCGTGCAACGGCAGCCAATGAAACCGGTTTTACCACATCAAACACATCTGTAAGGGTATTGAAACCTGGCGATAATGGACTAATGCCATAATTTTGGTAATTGCTCATGATATAGGCCGTAGCAATAAACTTGGGTACGTAATTGCGTGTTTCAGCAGGCAGATACGGGCTAATGGCCCAAAAATCGGCCTTGCCGCCAGCTTTTACGATAGCTCTAGATACAGCGCCTTTACCACAGTTATACGAAGCAATAGCCAATAGCCAATCGTCAAATTGGGCAAAGGCATCTTTTAAATAGGCAGCGGCGGCTTTACTAGCCTGTACGGGGTCTTTACGTTCGTCTACATCTGTGTTTATAGTAAGCCCATAGGCCTTGGCCGTACCAAACATAAATTGCCAAGGGCCGGTTGCGCCCACTCTAGAAACTGCATTGGGGTTTAGGGCCGATTCTACTACTGACAAGAATTTCAATTCTTCGGGTAGGCCGAATTCTTTAAATACTTTTATGTAAACCGGGAAGTAATAGTTGGATAAACCTAACATTTTCCCTACTTGTTCTTTGCGTTTTGTTAAAGCCTCAATGTATTGCGTAACCGCCAAATTAAAGGTTTTAGGAAACACTTGCTTCACACTGTCTCTACCTACATTTTTTTCGCCAAGCAATACCAAGTGATGATTGGTTACGCTGAATTCGGATAGCGAATCGGGCAATAGACTCAGTTTACTTGGCACAGCGGTGGCATATACAGATTGTAAAACTGTCTGCAATAACAACAAAACGGAAAGCAATGCTTTAGTTTTCATGCTAGCCAAATAAAATGACTGTGCAAAAGGACGAACCCTACACAGAAATGAATGGTTTAAACGGAAATTCCGATGGCTTATTTTTTCTCGACGTCGTTAGAGTCGTTTTTGCCGTCTTTGGCGTCTTTAAATTCTTTTACGCCCTTGCCTAAGCCACGCATTAATTCTGGAATTTTTCTACCGCCAAAAATAAGCAATACTACAGCTAAAATGACTAAAAGCTCTGGGGTACCGAATAGGCTTAATACTATAAAATTTAACATAATTTCTATTTTAAGGATGATGAATCTTTTTCTATTGGAGGCGTTTGGTCAACCGGGGTTTCCTGTTCTATAGATTCCTCTATATTGGCCTTCACCTCGTTTATATTTTTATGAATTTCTCGTTTTACTTCTTCAGATGCGTCCTGAAACTGGCGAATACCTTTGCCTAAACCACGAGCAACTTCAGGCAATTTATCGCCACCAAACAACAAGAGTGCTGCTAGCACGATAAACAACATTTCTGGAGTACCAATGTTTAAGAAAAGGATTACGTTTTGGCTCACCTGCTAAGTATTATACCCAAATATACGACATTTTTTACCGGCGACATCTTAAATTTAATTCGCTAACCATCCAGCTGGGTTCAATGGGGTGCCCCCTTTCCACAATTCAAAGTGTACTTCGGTACTGTCATCGCTTGGGTCGGTGGCAACCACACCTAGGCTTTGTTTCACCGAAACTTTTTGTCCGGCCGCTACACTTGTAGATTTTAAGTTAGAATAAATGGTAAAATACTCTCCATGACGTATCATAACCGCAAAGGTGGCGCCTACACTAAATACCCTCCGCACTTCTCCAGAGAAAACGGCTCTTACCGTAGCCCCAGGATTGCTACGAATATCAACTCCATTATTAGCTATGGTAACATTTGCGCCATAGCTGTGGTTGCCAAAACTCTCGGTAATGTTGCCATTGACAACGGGCCAAGGCAAACGGCCTCTATTATCTAAAAAGTCAGAAGACAGTTTAGCCGACTCGGGAGTTGCCGATAAAATACTTGAGCCTTTTGCTACCGGCTTGGTTGTGGCTGTTCTGTTTTCTGATTTCGCCTTATCTGCATCTACTTTTGCTGCTGCTTCTGCTTTTTTACGCTCGGCATCAATTTCTCGGGCAACAGCTGCTTGCAAGGCTCTGTTTAACTGAATAGACTCCCGCTGTTTTTTGCTCAACTCTTGCTTAAGCTGTTTTTCTTGCTTGGTTAAACCGCTAAGCACCTTGGTTTGGGTGTTTTTTTCTTTGCCTAGGGTTTGCTTTTCTTTTTGTTGATCATTTAAGAGGTTGGTTTTTTCCTCCTTATTTTGATCGAGAGCCACAATTTTTACGTTTAAATCATGCTGAGTACCCTGAATATAATTCGCTTGTTTTTTGCGGTATTGTGTAAACTGCTGCAAATATTTCAAACGTTTATAGGCCTGATTAAAGTTATCGGCAGCAAATACAAACATCAACTTGCTGTATGCACTTTGATTTCGTTGTTCGAAACGTAGCATTCCAGCATATTCTTTCTTAAGCTGATTTAGTTGCGATTGTAGGTTAATAACGGTTTTTGTATTTTGGTTAATCTGATTATCCAATAGATTAATCTCAGAATTGATCGTATTAATTTTTTGTTCCCGGAGCCTAATTTTAGAATTTAAATCTCGTATTTGCTTTAAGGATAATTTCTTGCTTGATGAGGTTTTATTGAGCGTGCGATTTAATTCTTCTATCTCTCTAGTTAGTGCCTCTTTTTTACGCTTTAGGTCGGCACTACTTTGTGCATGCGCCTGCATACCTAAAACCATACAAAAGAAAAACAAGAGATAAAAAAACCTTTTCATGCCGTAAATGTATTTAAAATTAGTTTTTTACCGAAAATCGTTTGGGAACATTAAACGGGAAATCCAGCGGGGTATCTTTTTCTATTTTGGTATATTTTAATTCTGCCTGAACCGATTTAGCGCCCACCAACGAACTTAATTTAAGTACATGTGGTAGTAATTGTCCACTTTCATCCCAAAAATCAGTATAAACAACCTGTAATTCTTGCTTAGCTGAAGCGTCTAGCAAGTGTAAGTTTTTCATTTTCAAGGCTTCGTTAAATCGAATGTCGTATTGAATGCTACTGAGATTACCCATTAGCTGTACCAGGGAATCTTTGATGCTTATTTCATGAGTTTGTTTAAAAATTTCGGGCCATATATTGCCTACTAACATGGCTTGTAGCGTGCCGAAATTTACTTGAGGATTAGTATAATCGTGTATATAACTAAACGGCTTTTTTATATAAACACTCTCTAATCGATTGATGATTTTAATGCTATCGGGTGTTATGAGCATTCGAGCAACTTCCAGGCCGGCTATGGCAGTTACCGAAATCCATATTTTTTTATCGTTCTCTATGCGGATGGCCACACTGACATCGTTCGAATTGCCGTCTAAACTTATACTAGCCTTCGACTTTATAGATAACCTATCAAAGCGCACTTGAGTTTGTTCAATAGCCGCCAACTTTTCAGCATTGCTACGCTGTATAGCCAATTCATCTGCAATTACTGCTTTTTTTCTAGCCGAACATCCGGCTAAACTAAGTAGCAATACACTACATAAAAACAGCAAGGTCAAATGATATGGGCGAAGAATCATGGGCACAAATGTCTGAAAAAATAAATTAAGAAACACCGGTATGGCCATAACCACCAGCACCTCGGGTAGTAGTACTTAGCTCTCTCACTTCGCACCAAGCAACTGTATCGTGTTTAGAAATAATCAGTTGAGCAATTCTATCGCCATGCTGAATGGTAAAATCGCTTGCAGAGAAATTAATCAATAAAATTTTAAGCTCACCCCGATAGTCGGCATCTATAGTTCCGGGACTATTTAAAACGGTAATGCCGTGTTTAAATGCCAAACCACTTCTGGGTCTTATTTGGGCTTCGAAACCCAAGGGTATTTCCATAAACAAGCCCGTTGGAATTAATAAGCGTTCCATAGGTTTTAGTAGCACTTCTTGTTCGAGATTGGCTCGTAGATCCATACCGGCAGATGCAGCAGTTTCGTAGCTAGGTAGCGGGTTTGTAGAGGTATTGATGATGTTAATCGTCATTGCTTATACACGTTTTAAGATTGCCCTTACTTCTTTTTGCTCGAACCAATAAACTACCAAAATATAGGCTAGCAATAAGCCATTACCTATAAAAATGTTCATGTTAAATACTGTAAATGAGAGCCAAACTAGCACAACAGCCAACAAAATATAGGCTGTATTGCGTTTTAAACGGTAAGGTATGGGGTAATTTTTCTGTCCGAGTATGTAGGAAAATACCGACATACTGAGGTAGGCCAGTAATGTAATCCATGCAGAAGCTACATAGCTGTAGTGTGGAATGAGCCAAATATTCAACCCAATGGTTAACAGAGCGCCCAACCCCGAAATATATAGGCCATAGCGGGTTTGGTCGGATAGTTTATACCAAATAGATAAATTCATGTACACGCCTAAAAACACATAGGCAAACAATAATACAGGTACAACTTTTAAGCCCGTCCAATACAGAGCTTGCTGATCGGCATGGCCTTTAATAAAGTACTTAAGCAGCTCTATATTGGCTACTAAACTAAGGGTGATGATGCAAACCGCTAACACAAAATAATTCATAATTCGGGCATATGTTTCTTTAGCATTAGCATTTTTAGCGTGGCTAAAAAAGAAAGGTTCCGACCCTAGCCTAAAAGCCTGAATAAAGATGCTTAAGAAAATCGCCAACTTACAACAAGCGCCATAAATACCAACTTCTTGTTGGCTAATAGCCTCTGGCAATAGGCGACCTAAAAAAATCTTATCAATATTTTCATTGATAATAAAGGAGATATTGGCAATGAGAACCGGCCAGCTATAGGATAGCATTTGGCCAATCATACGCCAATTTATTCGGAGTTTTAATTGAAGTAATTCGGGAGTAAGTAGCATTAATACAAAAGCACTGGCAACTAAATTAGATAGAAATACGTAGCCTACCCAACCCGGCCTAAACCACGAAGCTAGAAAATGAGCACCTGGCAATTGGTTTTGAATAATATGTGGAATGCCGTAAATAAAAAAGAGGTTTAGGGATACAAAAACCAGTACGTTTAAGAATTTAAGCAAACCATAATGCTTAGCTCGGCCATCGGCTCTAAGTTTAGCAAATGGTATTACACTTAATGCATCGAGCATTAAGATATAAATAAAGTACTGTACATAGCGGCCGAAATCGGGATTGCTATACGCTGTATCTCGTTGCATCCAAGCGGCAATATCGCCCACAAAAAGTAATGCAAATAAGCCAAAGGAGACGGCCAAACTAAAAATGAAGAAAAACGTATTTTGATAAACCTCCTCTTTTCGGTGTTCTTCTTTATTTAAATACCTAAAAAACGTGGTTTCCATGCCGAAAGAAAGCAGGGCATTGAGCATAGAGGCCCAGCTATACATGGTGGTAAAAATACCGTAGGCCTTAACCGGATATACCTGCACATAAATGGGAGTTAAAAAAAAGTTAAGCACCCTAGAAAACACGGTGCTTATTCCATATATAGCGGTTTGGCTAGCAAATTTTCTGGCTGTTGACAATACTCGGATTTATAAGTTTAAAAGAACTTTTTAAGCAATTCAAAATTACGATAGTTTTTCAATTGGACTTCATCTATCGTTACTTTTTCTACCACCGCATCATCTGGACCACGCTTGCAAAAGGTTAAAAATTCATCGAGGGCAAAGTCATCTCCTTCAGCTTCTATTTCGACACAGCCATCGGGTACATTTTTTACCCAGCCCTTTATTCCTAAAAAATCGGCAGTGGCTTTGGTACTGGCTCTAAAAAAAACACCCTGTACTTTTCCGCTAATATGGATATGTAGATTTTTCATGTTAAGTTAAATCGAGCTGCGATAACCGATTTTTTTCTGCTAAAAATTCTTGCCAAATAGCTTGTAAAATATGCTCGGCCGATTCTACCCGATCTAACATAGCCGATACTTGACCTATTTCTAGTTCACCTTCACATAAATCGCCCTCGAACATACCTTTTTTAGCTCTAGCACGTCCCAATAAAGCCTCCAATTCTTGAGGGCTTGCCCCATTGGCCTCTGCCTCGGCTACCCTAAGCGCAAAATCGTTTTTTAATAAACGCACCGGCACTAGCGATTTTAAGCGGAGTTTGGTATCGCCTTCTTGAGCAGCTAATACGGCCTGCTTAAAATTTTCGTGTGCCGATGATTCTGTAGCGACGGCAAACCGAGAACCTACTTGAACGCCATCGGCACCAAGGGCCATGGCAGCCAACATCGATTTTCCACTGGCAATACCACCGGCAGCTACTAAAGGCAAATCAATGGCCTCACGGATCATCGGAATTAAGCAAAGTGTAGTCGTTTCCTCACGCCCATTATGTCCACCGGCCTCAAAACCTTCGGCAACCACCACATCTACCCCACAAGCTGCAGCTTTTTGCGCAAATTTCACGTTAGATACTACATGAGCTACGGTCATACCATTTTCTTTAAATAATGGAGTCCATGTAGCCGGATTGCCCGCCGAGCTAAATACAATTTTTACGTTCTCTTGTAAAATCACCTGCACCAAGTCTTCCATATTGGGGTAGAGTAAAGGAATGTTAACCCCGAAAGGTTTATCGGTGGCTTTTTTACATTTTTGGATATGTTCACGCAACACATCTGGGTACATAGATCCGGCACCAATAAGGCCCAAACCACCGGCATTTGAAACTGCCGAAGCCAAGCGCCAACCGCTACACCAAGCCAAGCCACCCTGTATAATGGGGTATTGAATAGCAAAAAGTTTTTGTATTGCGTTCACCAAGTAAAGTTGATGCTTTCGTAGCAAACCGCCAAATTTAAAATACGCTTAAACTAGCTTTTTAATAATTGAACTTGGTGTTAACGAAAGTTCGTGAGTATACATAATCAGATTTAACCCGGGTTTTTTACCTTTTTCTAAGGTACCTAAGTAAGTATCGAGACCCAGATATTGAGCCCCATTGAGTGTTGCCCATTTAATAGTATCGGTTAATTGCAGGTGAGGAAAATGCTCATGTAGGGTTTTTATTTCAGAAAGAATACATAAACTATCGTTAGATGCATAACTGTCGGTACCTAGTGTAACCTTAAAATGATCTTGTAAAAACAAATCTACTTTGGGTAGCCTATTTTCAATATATAAATTGGCTTTTGGGCAAAAACACCAGTACACCTCTTGCGGAAACCGTTTTACAAAATAAAGGTCTTTTGCACTGGTATAGGTATTATGCACCAATAAAATGCGCTGATTTTTCGGAAAAGATGGATAGAAATGTTGCAAAGAATTTCGGGCTTGGGGCCTTAAAAAACTAATGTCTTGCTTAAAAAAATCGAACAAATCCAAAAATTTACCAGTCTTATACCGATAAAATTCATTCTCCTCATCGCTCTCTTGGTTATGTATGCTAAATAAGTTTGGCCTATGCTTGCAATAATGTTCAATTAAGCGAACCAATTCTTTACTTACCGAATATGGGGCATGCGGGGTAATAGAAACCGATTGATCACCAAAAGCTTCTTTCAATTCCTTTCCGGAATCAAAAATAGTTTTTGCTCGTTCTGGTTGGATGCCAATAAGCTCGATAAAGGTGTGATAAAAAATTTTGCTTTTTTCTTTAAGCGATTTAGAAATCATGGTATTTGAAATATCTCCAACAGCCACAATGCCATTTGCATACATCTCATCGTCGGCCTTTTGCATGGCTGCATGTATTTCAGCTTCATCAAAATTACGTAAGGATACTACCCCCTTAATAAATTCAATTAGCCCCGATTTCTTTTTAAGTTGGCCCTTCAAATGCGCCAATTCTAAATGGCAATGGGTATTTATAAAACCCGGAACCAAAATACCTTTGAACTGTTGAAGGGGCTTACCCATTACTTCTGCGTGGTTGTGCGGATAGAGAGCTATTACTTCTCCAATATCGTTCATCACTACCACTCCTTTGGGTAAAGGAGCAGATGAAACTGGTAATACATAATCTGCAGTGAAATACTTAAGCATGCTCATAAGTGTTCACTCCATCTTTGCTTGGGTCGTAGCTAATTAAAGGGGAGTTGTGTGTACTAATAATTCGCGTAAAAATAATATAAAAATGTTTTCTTTCACGTATTTGCATGATTTTATAAGGTTAAACTTTTTTATTAATATGTTTGTATACCCATGGAAACACCCAAACGTATCGATATCCGTAGCCTGACACTAGCCGAATTGCAAACGCAATTAATGGCATTCGGTGAGCCTGGCTTTAGGGCCAAGCAAGTATATCAATGGCTCTGGGAAAAAGCCTGCACGGATTTTGAGGAGATGAGCAACCTATCAAAAGCGTTAAGAGAAACGTTAAAGGCACAATTTGAAATTTGTGCGGTGAAAATTCATCAATCGCAGATCAGTGAAGATAGAACGATAAAAAATAGTTTTAAATTGTATGATGGAAACTTAGTAGAAGGGGTGCTCATACCAACCACCGAACGTATGACTGCTTGTATAAGTTCGCAGGTGGGTTGTAGCCTCACGTGTAAATTTTGTGCTACAGGTTATATGGAGCGTAAGCGTAACCTAAATGCCGACGAAATTTATGATCAAGTGGTATTAATTGCCAAGCAAGCCGAGCAACAATATAACCTTGCACTCACAAATATTGTATATATGGGCATGGGTGAACCCCTCTTAAATTACGCCAACGTTCTGCGGTCTATCGAGCGTATTACTGCCGAAGATGGGCTAAATATGTCGTATAAACGCATTACACTTTCTACGGCAGGTATTGCCAAAATGATTAAAAAATTAGGTGATGACGGGGTGAAATGCAATTTGGCCCTCTCCCTACATGCGGCCAATGATGCAAAACGCAATGAAATTATGCCCATTAATGAGCAAAATAGCCTAAGCGCCTTAGCCGAAGCACTAAAATATTACTTTGCCAAAACCAAAAACCCGGTTACCTACGAATACATTGTATTTAACAACTTTAACGACGAACTGAGCGATGCGCAAGAATTAGCCCGCTTTTGCAAACACGTACCCTGCAAGGTAAACCTCATAGAATACAACCCCATATCCTTAGCTGATTTTAAAAATGCCGAAGTGGATAAAATTGAAGCCTTTGCCGAGTACTTAAAAAACCAAGGAATTATTACCAATATTCGTCGCAGTAGAGGTAAGGATATTGATGCTGCTTGCGGGCAGTTGGCCATTAAAGAACAATAATTTCGTTAAAAATCCTTTTTAGCTAAAAACAATTGGCTAATATGGGTATCCTAGCTACGTATCTTCGCGATTTTTTTGGGCTCTTTTTCCCTCAATTATGTGGGGCTTGTGACAAAAACCTTTACCTCGGCGAAGTAGAAATATGCCTTGCCTGCTTATATAGCTTGCCTAAAACGAATTTTCATAAAGATGCTGAGAATAAAGTGGTGAAACAGTTTTGGGGCAGAGTTCCCATTAAACAGGCAGGTGCCTTTCTTCATTTCCGTAAAGGAAATAGGGTACAACACTTACTACATAACATCAAGTACAATAAGCGACCAGAATTGGCCGTACGCATGGGCGAATTGTATGGACAAGAATTACTTAAATCGGGCGTATTTATTCGCCCCGATGTCCTGATACCTGTACCATTACATCCTAAAAAATTAAAAAGCAGAGGTTATAATCAGAGTGCTTGCTTGGCCGAGGGCTTAAGCAAAAGTTTGGGCTGTTTGGTATTAGATAATGTGCTAAAAAGGGCCTTGTTTACTGAAACGCAAACAAAAAAATCGAGATTTGCACGATACGAAAATTTGCAAGATGCCTTCGAAGTTGCCACACCGGAAGAACTTGAAGGAAAACACCTATTGCTAGTGGATGATGTGATTACTACCGGAGCCACTTTAGAGGCTTGCATAGTAACCATACACGCAAAAGCCAAGGTACAGCTAAGTGTGTGTGCCCTGGCTTTTGCAGAATAATATGGCTAGTAATTAGGCTTTGAACAAGGGGTACCCACTCATCATATCGGACACTTTAGCAGCAAGGCGTTTTAAATTTGCTTCATTATCCGGTGCGCAAAGGGCTTCGTCTAGTAAGCCTACAATGGTTTCCATGTCTTTTTCTATTAAGCCACGGGTAGTAATAGCCGCCGTACCCAAACGTATACCTGAGGTAACAAAAGGTGATTTATCATCGTAAGGCACCATGTTTTTATTTACAGTAATGCCGGCTTGCCCCAATACTGCTTCGGCCACTTTACCGGTAATGTTTTTATTGCGCAAATCGAGCAACATTAAATGATTATCGGTGCCGCCCGATATGATTTGATAATCACGCTGTACCAAAGCATTGGCCATAGCAGCTGCATTTTTCTTCACTTGAAGAATGTATTTCATGTAGCTTTCGCTCAAAGCCTCCCCAAAAGCAATAGCTTTTGCAGCAATAATATGCTCTAAAGGACCACCTTGGGTACCTGGAAAAACCGCTCCATCTAATACCGATGACATCATACGAATTTCACCTTTTGGCGTCGTCAAACCGAATGGATTTTCGAAATCTTTTCCCATCATAATCATTCCACCACGTGGCCCACGAAGGGTTTTATGCGTAGTGGTACTTACCACATGGCAATGCGGAAGTGGATCATTTAACAATCCACGAGCAATTAAGCCAGATGGATGTGAAATATCGGCCAAAACCAACGCACCTATCTCATCGGCTACTTTACGAATAAAGGCATAATCCCATTCTCTGGAGTAAGCCGAAGCACCGCAAATAATCACTTTCGGTTTTTCTTTACGAGCTACTGCTTCTAATTGTTTATAATCAATTAAACCACTTTCACGTTCTACACCGTAGAAATTCGGTTTAAAATATTTCCCTGAAAAATTTACTGGCGAACCGTGGGTTAAGTGCCCCCCATGAGCTAAATCGAATCCTAAAATTGCATCGCCTGGTTTTAATAAAGCCAAAAATACAGCGGCATTGGCTTGGGCACCCGAGTGTGGCTGCACATTTGCCCATTCGGCATTAAACAATTGTTTAGCTCGTTCAATGGCTATTTCTTCTACTTCATCTACTACTTCGCAACCGCCATAATAGCGTTTTCCCGGTAAGCCTTCGGCATATTTATTGGTTAATACCGAACCGGCAGCTTCCATCACTTGTGGACTTACAAAGTTTTCGGAAGCAATTAATTCTATACCGGTTTCTTGGCGGTTTTGTTCCTCGGCAATGAGGTCGAAAATAACGTGGTCTCTTTTCATTAAATAAGTAGATTATGGGGCTAAAATTACGGATTTAAACGAATGTAGCATAGCTAAATTTCAAATTTTTTGACCTTAGTTTCTAGCCAAAAATTATTGTATCCCATACCTATTTGAATATCGGCTAATTCTTGCTGCAACATTTCTAACAGTGCTAAAAAATTATACACAAACTGCACTTTATTCTCCGATTGTGCTTGTATGGCTTTAAAATCGAGTTTAGTATTGATGCTTAACAAATTTAAAATCACTTGTTTTTGCTTCTCAATGGTGTAGGGATATTGCACCAGGGTATGCGTAGAAACGGTACTTCGCAACTCGTATTTACTCATTAAACGCTCGTAACTTAGCAAGAGTTTATACAAATCTAAAGAAGCCAATTCTTCTCCCGGGTTAGCTGTTTCAGCGATAATTTTACCTGAATCTTGAGGAATATGCCCTCTTTTTTCTTGTAAAAATCGGGCGTCTTCTAAGGTTTTTAAGGTTTCAGCTATTTCTTTAAACCGCTTATACTCCAACAATTTTTGAACTAAATCTTGTCGATAGTCAATTTCGTTCCCCTCGGCATCAAGTTCTTGTCTGGGCAATAACATCTTGGCTTTAATATGCATCAAGGTAGCGGCCACGTAAATAAATTCGCTAGCTACCTCCATATTCAGGGAACTTAGCTCATGTATGTAAGCCAAAAAATCATCGGTAATCTTGGCAATCGGAATGTCGTAGATATTCAACTCGTCACGCTCAATAAAAAAGAGCAACAAATCAAATGGCCCCTCAAACTTGGGGAGTTTTATCTCAAAAGATTCGGTTTTCGCTATCACAGATTTCAAAAATACATTAAAAATATATTTACAATAAAAATATAATTCTCAGACTTTTTTAGTGTTAAATTTCCGTATTTTGTGGACTCAATTTTTTTGAAAACTGATCCCATAAATGGACATTAAAGCAGGTGCATTATTAGAGCAAATAAACTTTCCGGCCGATTTAAAGAAATTTAAAGAAAAGGACTTGGAACAAATTTGCCAAGAACTACGTCAATATATTATTGATGTGGTATCGGTAAATGGTGGCCACTTTGGTGCTAGTTTGGGTGTAGTAGAATTGAGTGTTGCCTTACATTATGTACTAAATACCCCAAAAGATTTATTGGTTTGGGATGTAGGCCATCAAGCTTACGGACATAAAATTTTAACCGGCCGACGGAAAGATTTTCATACCAACCGTATATACAAAGGTATTAGTGGATTTCCGAAGCGTTCTGAAAGCGAATACGACACTTTTGGTGTAGGCCACTCCTCAACCTCTATTTCGGCTGCATTGGGTATGGCTGTTGCATCGGTATACCAAGGCCATACCGATAAACAACACGTGGCCGTAATTGGCGATGGTGCCTTAACCGCTGGTTTGGCTTTTGAAGCACTAAACCATGCAGGCATCGAGAATTCAAATGTATTGGTAATTTTGAATGATAATTGCATGTCTATTGACCCTAATGTGGGTGCTTTAAAAGAGTATTTAGCAGATATTACCACTTCTAAAACCTATAATAGCTTTCGCGAAGGTGTTTCTCAGGTACTTAGTAAAATTTCATCATTAGGGCCCAATGCCCACGAAATGGTGAAAAAAATTGAAAAAAGTATCAAGGGCACCTTGCTTAAAAAAAGCAATTTCTTCGAAGCACTCAATTTCAGATACTTTGGCCCTATTGACGGCCACGATGTAATTCATTTGGTGAAAATTCTAAATGATTTAAAAGATATACCAGGCCCTAAAATTTTACATTGTGTTACTGTAAAAGGTAAAGGCTATGCCTTAGCAGAGCAAGATCAAACCAAATGGCATGCCCCGGGTTTATTTGATAAAATTACCGGAGAAATTAAAAAATCGGTAAGCGATAAACCGCAAGCCCCAAAATACCAAGATGTTTTTGGTCACACCATAGTAGAATTAGCAGAGCAAAATCCGAAAATTATGGGGGTTACCCCAGCTATGCCATCGGGCTGTTCGTTAAATATTATGATGAAGGCCATGCCTAATAGAGCCTTTGATGTGGGCATTGCCGAACAGCATGCCGTTACCTTTTCGGCCGGATTAGCTACACAAGGCTTGGTGCCTTTCTGCAATATTTACTCGAGCTTTATGCAACGGGCCTACGATCAGGTAATACATGATGTGGCTATTCAAAATCTAAACGTAGTTTTTTGTTTAGATCGCGGTGGATTGGCCGGTGCCGATGGTCCTACCCATCACGGTGCGTATGATTTGGCCTATATGCGCTGCATTCCAAACATGGTGGTTTCGGCTCCTATGAACGAAGAAGAATTGCGCAACCTGATGTTTACTGCCCAACAAGAAAATATGGGTCCTTTTTCTATTCGATACCCACGTGGTACTGGTGTAATGCCCGAATGGAAACGCCCTTTAAAAGCCATTAAAGTAGGAACAGGCCGCAAAATTTGTGATGGTGAAGAAGTAGCTATTTTAAGTATTGGCCATATTGGCAACGAGGCCGTAAGTGCTTGCAAAGAACTCAATGCCGAAGGTATACACCCCGCCCATTACGATATCCGTTTTGTAAAACCACTCGACGAAAAACTTTTACACGAGGTATTTAAAAACTACGAAAAAGTGATTACAGTAGAAGATGGATGTATTCAGGGTGGTATGGGTTCGGCGGTATTAGAATTTATGGCCGACCACGGGTATGCTGCTCAAGTCATTCGTTTGGGCATTCCAGATGCTTACGTAGAACACGGAGAACAACCTGAACTTTGGGCAGAATGTGGCTACGACGCTGCTAGTATTGTAAAAAAAATACGAAAATTAGCAACCGCTCGTACTACCAAAACTATCGCTTCTTAGCACTATTTATTATAATTTCTTAGTTTAAGATTTCATATATAATATATACCTATTTTTAGTTACTATAAATAAGGTACGTATTTAAACGTATGTTTTTATAGGTATATTTATTGACGGAAAACAAAAAACCACAATTTCTCGTGGCTTTTTCTTAATCAGACTCATTTAAGCCTACTCGTAATAATTATTGGTAGTAAAGCCACCCTTTTTGAGGTATTCGTCTTTTTTCATTAACTGTAAATCGGAAAGTACCATATCTTTTACTAAGGCAGGTAAATCATATACCGGTTTCCATCCTAACTGTTTATTTGCTTTTGATGGATCGCCAAGCAACAAATCTACTTCGGTAGGGCGGAAATATGCAGAGTCCACTTTTACCACCGTGGTGCCTAACTTAAATTGATCTGCAGTGAGACCCAAAATGCTGCATTTAGCTTCATCAATATTAATAATAACGCCTTTTTCTTGTTCACCCTTGCCGCTAAACTCTATCTCGATACCAACTTCTTCAAAAGCTAAGCGCACAAAATCACGAACGGTAGTAGTTACACCCGTAGCAATTACATAATCTTCGGCAACATCTTGTTGCAAAATACGCCACATGGCTTCTACATAATCTTTCGCATGCCCCCAATCTCGTTGAGCTGAGAGATTTCCGAGATAAACAATTTCTTGCAAACCTAAGGCTATTTTAGCTACGGCTCTGGTAATTTTACGTGTCACAAAAGTTTCTCCACGTACCGGACTCTCGTGGTTAAACAAAATGCCATTGCAGGCATACATGCCATAGGCTTCTCGGTAATTAACCGTAATCCAGTAGCCGTATAATTTAGCTACTGCATAGGGCGACCGTGGATAGAAAGGTGTAGTTTCGCTCTGCGGTACGGCTTGTACCAAGCCGTACAATTCAGAGGTAGAGGCTTGATAGATACGAGTTTTAGCAGTTAAACCCAAAATACGAACTGCTTCTAAAATACGGAGTGTGCCCAAGGCATCTACATTTGCGGTATATTCAGCAGTATCGAAACTCACTTTTACATGACTTTGAGCGGCTAAATTATAAATCTCATCGGGTTGCGTTTCTTGAATAATGCGAATGAGATTGGTCGCGTCGGTTAAATCGCCATAATGTAATTTAAAGTGTACATCAGCTTCGTGCTGATCTTGGTATAAATGGTCTAGGCGTTCGGTATTAAAAGAAGATGCTCTTCGTTTAATGCCATGCACTTCATAGCCTTTTTTTAATAACAGTTCGGCTAAATAGGCACCGTCTTGACCGGTAATACCTGTAATTAATGCAATTTTTTTCATGTGTTTTGTAGCTAACAAGCTTATTGCTTGCTTATTTTTAAAAGATATTGACCGTAACCGCTTTTAAGTAAGGGTTCGGCTAAGCTTAGTAATTGTTTTTTATTGATAAACCCTTGCTGGTAGGCAATTTCTTCAATACAGCCTACTTTTAAGCCCTGACGCTCTTCAATTACTTGAACAAACTGTCCGGCTTGCATAAGCGAAGCAAAGGTTCCGGTATCTAACCATGCAGTACCACGACTTAATACACCTACTTTTAATTTACCTTGTGCTAAATAGGCTTTATTAACATCGGTAATTTCATATTCGCCACGGGCAGAGGGTTGAATACTTTTTGCCAATTGCACCACTGAATTATCGTAAATATATAATCCCGGAACGGCATAATTTGATTTTGGGGTTAGGGGTTTTTCTTCTATTGAAACTGCCTCTAATTTTTCGTTAAACTCTACTACGCCATAACGCTCTGGGTCGGCTACCTGATAGGCAAAAACAAGCCCTCCCTCGGGTTTGGTGCTTTCTTGCATCAAACTGGCCATGCTATCTCCATAAAAAATATTATCACCTAAAATAAGGGCTACATCATCGGTACCAATAAAATCGGCACCTATTACAAAGGCTTGGGCCAAACCATTGGGAACAACCTGCTCTGCATACGAAAATGAACAACCCAGGTTTTTCCCATCGCCCAATAATTTCTCAAAATGAGGCAAATCGTGCGGAGTGGAAATGATAAGGATTTCTCGAATTCCTGCCGATAGCAGCGTTGAAAGCGGATAATAAATCATCGGCTTATCGTAGACAGGCATCAATTGCTTGCTTACGGCCAACGTTAGGGGATGCAAACGGGTACCGGAACCTCCGGCTAAAATAATTCCTTTCAATGGGTTGCGTATTTTACTGCTTAAAAATAAGAGTTTTATTGCACAGACTGTGCCTTTTTCTCAAGTTCTTGATACCAAGCCTCTCCGTATAAGCGAATAAGGGGTTCTTTCAGGAAACTGTATACGGGTACTTTCAATTCTTTACCAAAAGAACAAGCCGAACTGCAAATATGCCAACGATCGTAATGTAATATATCAAATTCGGGATACTTGGTAATACGAATGGGGTACAAATGGCAAGATATGGGCTTTTTCCAATGCACTATGCCTGCTTCATAGGCTTTTTCGATCGTACATTTGGTAATACCGTTTTCCCAGGTTACATAAGCACATTCTTTCACTTCATCTACGCAAGGGGTGGTATAATCGCCGTCGGCATCTATCACATGGGTGCCATAGTTTTCTACTGCCTCAATGCCTTTTTCGGTCATTAATGGTTTTATAAGCGGATATATTTCTTCTAAAATGGCTAATTCTGATTTTAGGAGAGGAGCTCCGGCATCGCCTTCGATGCAACAAGCACCCTTGCAGCTATTGAGATTACACACAAAATTTTCGGACACGACATCTTCGTGAACCAAGGTGTGTTGCACTTCTATCATGACCCTTTTTTGCCAAGAAGCGGATATTTCAATCCCGAAGCATTGGTTAACTCCATACTAATTGAACCAACCAAGACTTCAACATGTGCTTTTACCGGTATACGGTTGTTATCATCTGTAATCCACAAATAGAGTTTACTATCTTTTCTAAAGATGCGCCCTGGTTCTATAGAAGGACTAAACTTTAAGCAATTGAAAGTCCCCAGGGACGTTTTTACTACTTCTTTACCAACATATTCAATGTTTAATTGCGAAATGCCATCTGTTAAAAAATAGCTCATGGTAAATTTTTGCCCCTTGGTTACTTGAGTCATATCGAGGCTTCGGGCAAAATAATAGGCCGAAATAACATCGAAGGTTTGCACGTTACCAGTAAAGGTACCTTTATTAGATACCACCTTCTTTTGTTCTTGATAAAAACGGGCTTTATCTGAGCGGCGGTAATTAGATTCATGAATATTTTCGGTGTATAAATAGGGGGTCAATTCTTTTTTATCGATGTAAGAATCGTAACGGTTGCGCACTTTGTGAAAAAGATCGAAGGTGCCTGATGTACGTCCTTCAGCAACTAAATGAAATACCGGTTTGTCGTCAAATGTTAAATCAGAATCGTTTATTTTAAGTGTTGCTTCTGCAGCAGTAAAAATGCCGTATTTAAGTTTATAGTTTAATTTTTCGCCAATCTGAAAAGCGGGCTCTATCGTGTTTTGTAACTCTTGTGCACGTGCTGTAAGCATGCCAAGTAAAAAGAGTATAGTGACTATTTTTTTCATACTAGTGGGTAAGTTAATGTTTAAGCATTTTTGCGTTTATACACCGGAACCGTTGAACAGGGTTCGCCAAAAAATACACTTTGTGCAACCTTGGTTAACTTTTCGGCAAGGGTAACATAAGCTGATGTAGGTACGGGAATATCCCCACAGCCTTTTACTACTATGCGTTGATCGCGGTAGTTTTCGATAGGTATTGTGGCCAATGCTCTATCAAAAAGAGTAAGTTCGAGGGCAGCTAAATCGCCAAAAATTACGGTTTGTGCATGGGGGCTAAGTCGGCTAGCTACCAACATGTAGGCCCAAGTAGGTACAATAGCATCTGTAGAGCAATGTACCGCTACGTGCTTATTGGCGTATAGGCTCCAATTGTGTGTTTTTACAAATTCTCTAAAGTCTTTTTCGCGAAGCATAAGCCCCTGAAAAAGTTGGTCTTTGATATCGAAAAGTACACGTTCGCCCGCTGGATAATAGCTTGCTATATCCAAGCTAATTAAGGAGCTTGCTGCGACTTTATTTGTAAAATTTACTTGGATGTCCATAAATACACATAAAAAAATCCGGAGTGAACGAATCAACTCCGGATACAAAGTTAAGAAATAAGGCGCTTAAAAGAACTTTACTCTATTATCTTTCACGTTGGCTTTCTCTTTTAGAGCATTTAATGCTTGTTGGGCACTGTTTTGAGCAAGCGTTTGTGCTAATTGTTGTTTTTGTTTGAAAGTATTTACTAAGGGTGCTGGATTGATAAAGCCCGTTACTACAAAGGCATAAACACCGTTATCGCCTTTAATTACTTTTGATAATTTTCCGGGCTGAGATCCAAAAATAGCACCAATTACTTTATTTTCTAGTCCAACGCCAGGAATAACCGGGTTGGCCATCACTACATTTTGTACAGGTACTACCGGACTATTTAATTTCTGACTTATTTGGTTTAATGAACCCGCTCCTTCTGATGCACTGCTTAACTTTTCAGCTAAATTGCTTGCTTTTACATCCTTTATAACTAACTCTCTTAGTTGAGAGGTGAGTTGTGAAAGTGGTAAAATACCTTTGGGTTTTATAGTGATTAACTTAGCAATAACAAATTGATTATCTAGTTCGAATATCCGATCGGAAATATCTCCTTCTTTAGCACCAAAGGCCCATCTTATTAATTCGCGGGGATTGCCTAATCCCATAATACTGCCTTGGTTGGCGGTTACATCTGGTACAGCTTGTTTTTTTACATTACTTTTGCTAATAAGTGCATCAAAAGATGTTGAACTTGAAGTCTTGCTTAAAAATTCTGAAGCTTTGCTATAGGCCAATTGTTGTGTTTTGCTACTAGTTGCTATTGATTTATCTACTACAGCAACTTTTACAACTTTAGACGATCCTTTTTGCGCATTAATTTTTATTACATGAACGCCAAATTGTGTTGTAATTACTTTTAAATCGCCTGTTTTACCATTAAATACGGCTTCTTCAAATGCCGGGATCATTGCACCTCTGCCAAAAGTGCCTAAATCACCTCCTTTATCTTTTGAACCATCGGTACCATATTTTACTGCTAAACCACTAAAAGTAGCACCCCCTAGAATCAATTTCTGAATAGAATCTGCTTTTGCTCTGGCTTTATCTATTCCGCCTTCGGCAGTAGGATTAATTAATATGTGACTAGCGGTCACCGAATCGGGGCTCATTCTAACATCTAAAACCTTGGCTAATCGGTATGCATTATTGGTAAATACTGGACCAACTAAAGCCCCTTTATTAGCAGCAAAAACTAGCGCATTAAGTTCAGGATCAAGCTGCCCTTGTCTAACATAAGTTATTGGTAATTTTGTATCGGCATTTATGCTCACAAATAATGAGTCGTTGGCACTTACTCTAAAATCGTTTGCCAATTTTGTAATCTTAGCAGATACTTCTGCAGAATCTGCCGCTGTTGGGCTTGCATCAAATACTACATATTCTAATGTGCGTAATTCTTCAGGATTATTAAAACGATATTTATTTTCTTCATAATACATTTCGTAATCTGCTTCGCTTAATTTAATTTGTTGATCTGGGATGCTATTAAATGGAAGACCCACATATGAGAAATTTACCAATTTATTGCGTTGTATGTACTCATTTTGCGCCTCTAGTGCGGTTACATACATGCTGTTTTTTACTAAATTATTGTATTTTTCACTCAAACGATTTTGTGTGATATTAATCAAAAAATTACCCCATTGTTCTTTCAACGCTGTATTTTCAGGTTTTTCTATGTTGCTTAAAAAATCATTCAATTGTTGGCGGTTTAACTTTCCACTTGCAACATCTCCAAAAGCTTGCAACACTTGTGGGTGGGGAGTTTTGCCGGTAAGCATGTCATTTAGTTCATTTTTACCAACTTCTAAGCCCAAACGTGCTATTTCTTTGCTGAGCAACATTTCTGAAACTGTTTGATTCCAAGTGTTATCCACTACATAAGCTAACATTTGTGGGCTTAATGCAGCACCACCCATTTGCTGCTTCGCATTCGTACTATTTTGTTCTACTTTGGCGCTAAATTCTTGGATATTAATTTTTTCGCCAGCTACTTCTCCAACTACATTGCTATTGGCTTTCCAAAACGGACTACCTAAACGAATGGCATCACTAAGTAAAAAGGCTACAATAGATAAGCCAATTACTCCGACAATAATAATACCTGCTTTATTACGCAGAAAACCCATAATTCCCATATGTTCAATTTTTATTTTTTTGTAAAGAGGTGGCAAGATACAATTTTTAGAAAAATTTACAGGTAAAAATTTCGCTAAACTTTGCGCATTTACAGATTAAAATCCTTGTTGTTGGCCTACTTCAAAATTTCCGGTTGATTGATCAATTTCATAATATGAAAAATCTTCGTTAGACCAAAAACGAGTACCGTATATGAGTTGTGTTGCCGTTTGGATAGCTACCATTTTAGTTGAATAAAAACGACGGGCATTTTCATCCCAAATAAGTTCTTCAGATTTAAATGTTTTTCCATCCTGCGTGGTAACTACTACATTTTGACGTAATTCCATTGTTTTTTCTAGTTCTTTACGCATACCGTAATCGGCTATAACGCGGCTAGTTTCTTGTTGTTGGGGGTTTAAAAAAATGATAGTTAAGCCCTTTTTCATCTCATAATAGGGATTGGCTGTATTGTAATATAATAATTCTGGCGTAAGTAATTTAGCTTTTACAGTGGCCAATTCGCTATAAATAAGCTCAACTCCAGTAGACTTATCTACCGGAATAGTAATGCGTTGAGCGGCAACACGCTCTACTTCTTTTAAGTTATTTTCGCAGGCAAGCAAAAAAAAGAGCAGGCCAAATAGAGCACTTATACTAACAAACTGAGTGCGCATGGTTGATTGGAATTAATCGTACTTGGTTTTAATAAACCATCTATCATTAATCACAAAACCCAAATGTATAGTGAGGTAATTCTCTTTTACTAAACCATTGCTAAGGCTACCACGCTTGCCTAACTCACCAGCTAGGTTAATTTTATAAAACGTGCTTCTATTGGCTGGTAAGGGTAGACCCATGCCAAAACTTAGCGCATATTGGTTTATCGGGGTATTGTTAATATTGATATAGGTTTTATCGTATCTGAAACCAATACTGTAATCTATTAATTTAAAATAGTTTGATACGGCAGTAATGTCTGGTGTAAACTGCCCTCCTATGGATACACTATATGCATCTTTCAACCCTGCATTTGTACCGCCATCTGTTAAACCTGACCATTTAGTAAAACTAAAATCGGCGCCCACGGTCCAATGATCTGGTCGAGAAATACTAATACCAAGTGCCTGTTTTATGGGTAGATTAATTTTTGACTCTGCAGCAGGATTGTAATAAAGTGTGTCTAATGGCTCTGATTCTACTTGTGCAACCGCATCGTAGCGGTAACGATAATTGGTTATAGAGCCCGAAGACTTGATACGGGAACTAGCCGCACCCGAATAACCTAGTGTAACAATAGATTTAGCAGCCGGATTAAACGTGTACTGTACTCCGTATTGAAAATTAAGCCCACCTAAACTTTTGTCTGATTGTGTACGAGTGGCTAATGCATACGGATCTTCTGGGAATTCAGCTGATTGACGCACTTTGAGATTCCCGAAAATATAAGCTAAATTAAATCCCAAACTTAGTTTCTTGCCAAATTGGTAGCCATAACCCACATGTGCTTTTGACAAACCGCCTTCACCACTGTATAAATGATCTACCTTGAATGTATCAACTAGCGTGTGCATACGGTATTGATAACCTAGATCGCTAAATGGCATCAATCCAAAGGTTAAGGCTGAACGTTTATTCACAGGAACGCCTACCAAGAAATGTCCAAGCGTACCATTAGTAAGTTTTTCTGAGGTCCCCGATTTACTTAAGGTTCTCATATCAAGCGAAGCGCCCATATCCATAGTAGTAAGACTGATGGTACTATATGCTGCCGGATTGGCTACGTTAATCATACTGTATCCACCTGTTTTACGTAAGCCAACGGCAATGCCACCCATACCTATTTGTTGAGGTACAAGCATAGGCTTGATATCGCCAAGTCCAAACTGGCTATAAGGCGAATTGGTTGTATTTTGAGCTTTAAGACTTCCCAAAACGCCAACTAATACTAGTATAAGATATGTGATTTTTTTACTCATGTTGATGATGGATAATTTCATTTAACCCGATTAGAACCAAGTGGGGTATACATGAACTATTGCTGGTAAAGATGCTATTTTTAAGCCGATTATCAAAAAAAATAGCATCGCCGCCACAGAACACCACATTTAATTGGGGGTGTGTTTCTTGATATTGGGTAATGATGGCTTCTACTTCGGCCGTTATGCCGTTTACTACCCCCGATTGCAAAGCTGTCGGAGTATCGATGCCCACCAAATCTATGGGTTCTGGAGAAAAAGGGATTAGAGGTAGCCTACCGGTAAATTCATGTAAGGCTCTAAAGCGCATCCGAATTCCGGGGCTAATACTACCGCCAAAATAATTGGCTTGGGCATCAAGCATATCGTAGGTAATGCAGGTGCCTGCATCTACTACTAGGGTATTTTGCTTTGGAAAAAGTGCGTAAACAGCTACCATGGCAGCTAACCGATCTAAACCTAATGTTTCGGGGCTTTGGTATTGGTTATGTATAGGATTGGGAGTACCAGCTGTAAATCGGATGTATGTATTCTGTTTAGCCAAGTACTGTTCTACCGCTGCAACTTCTTGGTTTACAGAAGAAATGATGCTATGAGAACAGGGATATTGCGCTAAAATTTGTGCTAGTTTTTTACTATCGAGCGACGTAGTGATTTCAGTATGTAGCAAGTTATGCTGTTCAAAAACAGCTATTTTTTGAGAAGAATTCCCAATATCAATAACCAAATGAAACATGATTAAGCTAGTACCGATTTCAAAATCGACTCGAAAATTGCCACACCATCTTGGTTACCCAAAATAGGATCTGCGGCCCGTTCTGGGTGAGGCATCAGGCCAAACACATTGCGCTTGGCATTGCATACGCCAGCTATATTGTGCATAGAGCCGTTCGGGTTAGATTCTGGAGTTACGTTACCCAATTCATCGCAATAACGAAACAATACCTGATCCTGATCTTCAATAGATTTGATTACATCGGGGCGGGCGAAATAATTGCCTTCACCGTGTGCAATCGGAATTTTTAATGCGCCATTGGGATTGATTTCGGCGGTAAGTAAACTATTTGTAGTGGCCGGCTTTAAATAAATATTTCGGCAAATAAATTTTCGGTTCTCGTTATGCAACAAGGCACCCGGTACCAAACCGGCTTCGGTTAAGATTTGAAATCCGTTGCAAATGCCCAATACATATCCACCTTTTTTGGCAAATTGAATTACTTCTTGCATCACAGGCGAAAAGCGTGCAATGGCTCCGGAACGCAGGTAATCTCCGTAAGAAAACCCACCAGGAAGGATGATCATATCAGCACCCTTAAGCTCATGATTTTTATGCCATAAGTTTTCTACGGGCTGGCCCATAATTCTACTTAGAACATCTATGATATCTTGATCACAATTAGATCCGGGGAAAGTAACAACGCCAAATTTCATACTACAAATCTATTTAATTTAAGGGGATTTAGAAGTAGAAAGCTGTTAAAAAGCGTTAAATTTTATACCCACTTAAAATATAGCACACTAGCCACTAACAAAATGAAGAGCGACTCGTATACCCATGCTCTACGTGCATGCATAAAATAATAGGCCAACAATACAGAAAGCGGCACACTTGCCAATACATAATGATTAATTTGAATGCCATAAGCTAATACCGATGACAAAACAACTACACCAAATAAAGCGGATAACAATTGAAGAGATTTACGAATGTGAACAATACTTCTAAAAAAATTTGCACGTAGCTGAATTAAACCCAAAATACCAATAAGAGCTACCACCGTTAAAACCAATGAAGGAAGTTGACCAATTGGATTTGCGGTTCTTGGTAGTTGCCAATAGCTTAGCCAATTTGACAATTCGCCATTCCAATAATAGTAGAATGCCAAGAAAAAAGCGACTGTGGCTAGTCCTAATACGGCCATAGCCCACTCACGCCAATTAAATGAGCGAAAAATTAGCAGCCCAACCCATACAATGGCTAAGAAAAAAATGAAGGGCGCATATAAAATAGTGCCCAAACCTACAAGTAACCCCATATCAAAAATTAAGTCACGGGCATCGGCTTTACGGTAGCTACTCAAAAATTGATTTAATAACCAAATAAGTATAAAATTCACTAAAAGTACAGGGCTAAATACGCCAAGCGTATCGGCAAAACTCGTACAAACGATATAAAGTAAACCGGGCAAAAAACTGGGTTTACCCAATAAATTATGCGTATTAATGACCTTATTAAATAATAGGGCTTGTGAAAATAGGAGGATAAAGCCCAGCCATTTACTGGTTGCAAAGGATAAAAATAAGGTGCTATCTGCGGGAAGTAACAGGTGGCGATATAGTGGAACAACACCCATGTTCGCTAAGCTTGTATCGGTTTCAGTCCAATTAAATAAATGCAAAAACAAGGCTAGACCAAATAATGGCAGTGCGCTTAAGGGATGAAAGGTTCGAAATAGCTTAATCATTTTTGGCTGTATAAAAACCAAAGCAATATTAAGATATTTTGCTGAAACGTTTCATGAGATCAGCTACTATTTGATTGGTTTGATCGGGAAAATTAGGTTTAAACGTAAAAGGCTTTTGCAACCAGACTTTAAGTTGTGCTACAAAATCGGGTCCTATACGCTGAATTACGGGAACGCCCATTTTAGAGGCAGCGGCAGCATTGCATTGTTGCTCGTACTGATTTTTCATCGGAATAAGCAGTAACTTTTTACCTAAAAATAAGGCTTCTGCTGGGCCCTCAAAACCGCCACCGGTTATTAAACCATGGGCATTCGCCAAACTTTGGTTAAAGCCCGTATTGCTAACTGGTCGTACAGAAACATTGTTTTGCTGATAGGCTTGTGTGCAATGTTTTGAAAAAACCTGCCAACGCACTTCGGGTATTTGCTCAAAATAGGTGAGTAAAAATTCATCGGCATATGCGGGGAGGTAAACGGTAATGTGGCCCAAATCTTTTGGCTCTAATACACGTATTTCGGAACGAATTACCGGTGTATAAATATAATTATCGTAAGATTTGAAATGAAAAGACAAGCGGTTGGTGCATGGGGCGTAGTACTTAAAAATGAGTTCCGCCCAAACAGATTTTTGGGTTGGCCTTGGTGTTTTTGGGGAAAGAAATGCCGACTGATGACTCAGTGCTATGCAAGGCACTTTGCGTATTTTGCACGCCCAAGCGCTAATAGGTTCAAAATCATTAATAACTAGATCGTAGTCTTTTACCGGTAGCTGTTTAATATCGGCTAGGAGCCTAAAAAGCTTCATTTTTTTTATAGTTGCCCAAATATCTACACCCCCCTTTTTACCAAAAATAAAGCTAAACCCATGCAATGAATAAGCGATGGGTTGCTCTAAAAAAACATCGGCTTGGGTGCCGCTAATCAACACATCTACTTGGCCGTATTGTTGCAAATAAGGCAATATTTCTTTAGCACGGCTAATATGGCCATTGCCTGTTCCTTGTATGGCAAATAAAATTTTCAAGAAAGAAATTTTTTAAACCGCTTCAAAGCGCATTTGATCCAATAAAATTTTTACATCTAGTTTTGATGCTAAATTTTCCAGCTCAGGATCTTCTTCTAAATGCTTATCAGCAAATTGCTTGGAATCGTATTTATAAATAGCCCATTCACCATTATGATATTCTAATGCACTCAAATTCTCTACCCAATCGCCAGAATTAAGATACGTAACTGCGCCCTTATCTGTAGTAATGGTTCTAATTTCGGGTTGATGAATATGGCCACAAATAACAAATTGATAGCCTTTATCAATGGCCAATTCTGCTGCAGTTTGCTCAAAACTATTGATAAATTTAACGGCATTTTTAAAACTAGCTTTCACCCTTTTAGAGAAACTCATTTTCTCTCTTTTTAATAAAGTGAGCACCCAGTTCACAAAGCTGTTAAGTAAAATCAAACTATCATAGCCTATAGCGCCTAGTTTGGCTAACCACTTCGAATATTGCATGGTTACATCAAATACATCTCCATGAAAAATCCAAGCACGCTCTTCACCCAATTCTAGTACTAATTTATTTTTAATGTTAAATGAGCCTAGGTGAAAATCATCAAATTTTCTCAGCATTTCGTCGTGGTTGCCTGTAAGGTAATGTACGGGCACCCCATTGCTTACAAATTTTAAAATTTGCCGAATAACCTTCATATGGCTTTCTGGCCAGTACGATTTTTTAAACTGCCATATATCTATAATATCGCCGTTTAGTACTAGTGTTTTAGGTTGTATAGATTTTAAATAATTGAGCAATTCCTTAGAGTGGCAGCCATATGTGCCCAAGTGCACATCTGATATGACTACCAGGTCAACTGCTCTTTTCTTCATCGTGTTGAAGTTTCAGAAAACCATTCGTCTGCCTCGTCTTCTACTTTAATTTCGAAAGGACTAAACCAAAATAGTACAATAGCTAACAAACAAATGCTTATAAAAATGAATTCTATAGTCATATTCACAAAAAACGTATACTCACATGAACTTAAGGTTAAGCAAAGATTAAGTTTGTAAGTACTTAGCCTAATTGTTTTTGTATCCGATACAACTGCTTTTCGTGATGTTTGGTATGAATTTCAACAAAACGCAGCCATTGCCTAGCATTTAACAAGCCTAAACGAGGGTGTTTGGACTTTTGGCTAGAGGAAGCTTCCGAAATCTGAGGGACCAATTCTTGTAACCCTTGGCTAAAATTGCGCATTAACTGTTGTGCTTCGGCAGGGTTTATTTTTTTAACCATAGCCGCAATACGGGCTGGGGCTTTAATTTTTCCGGGAGGAAATTTACCCAAAAACAAAATCAGCCAAACCGCAAAATGAGTAGGCTTATTATTTTCTTCGGCAGTACCCTCTATACATTTTTTGAGAACTAGTAATGAACTTAAATTGGCCACAAAAATATGAGAGTATACCTCGGCATAAGACCACACTCCATCGGCAGGATTCCGTTGAAAATCGGCATCAGATAGGGTGGCTAAAAATGCCTCGTACCTAGCTGTAGCTTGTACTATTTGAGAGGCAGTTTGGTTTATACTCATAAAAGCTCAACTAATTCATTTAAATGATGTATCTGCTTCGGGATATCGGCCGGTTTTTCTTTACGCTCGGGGTTAAAATAAATGGCGTCCATACCAAAAGCTAGGGCACCCCGAACATCAGCTTCTAAACTATCGCCAATCATTAAACTGGTATGCACTTCTGTTTGTGCATGTGTTACAGCATGCTTAAAAATAGCCGAATCGGGTTTATTAACGCCTACTTCTTCCGAAATAATAATGTTAACGAAATATTTGGCCAAATCTGTTAATTCAATTTTCATCTCGGTAGATTCTTTAAACCCGTTAGAGATGATATGCATCACATATTTATCTTGTAAGTAACTCAGCGTTTCATGCGCCTCTGGGAATAAATTGGTTTTGGTTGGGCAAATGCGTACATAATCGTCTTCAAACTGATGGGGGACCAATTCGGGAGCTAAACCCAAATCCAAAAAAGTTTTGCTAAACCGAGTGGTGCGTAATTCTTCTTTACTAATACGTCCCAAATGATAATCGGCCCAAAGTTGGTGGTTGTTATGCGTATACGTTTCAATAAACAAGTCCGCTGAAAGCAAGCCTAATTTTTTTAAGCTATAGGTTTGATAGAGTTCTTGGAGGGTTTCTTCGGCATTTCGGTCAAAATCCCAAAGGGTATGATCGAGATCAAAAAAGAGGTGTTCGTAGCGTTTGGCCATATACAAAACTGCAGAAATAATGCCTGTAAATGAAAATCTAGGGCAAATTTATTGTTCAAGCTAAAATTGTACCTCAAGGCTTCGTATATTTATAGCGATGGAATTTAAGCTCACTTCTGCCTATCGGCCCACTGGCGATCAGCCCGAGGCTATACGCCAATTGGTAACAGGAGTGCAGGCACAGGAACACTACCAAACCCTGCTTGGGGTGACCGGATCGGGCAAAACGTTTTCTATTGCCAACGTTATTCAGCAAACCCAAAAACCCACACTTATACTGAGCCACAACAAAACGTTAGCGGCTCAATTGTATGGAGAGTTTAAACAGTTTTTTCCAGAAAACTCGGTTAACTACTTTGTATCCTACTACGACTATTACCAGCCCGAGGCCTACATTGTTACGAGCAATACCTACATAGAGAAAGATTTACAAATTAACCAAGAAATTGAAAAATTGCGCTTGGCTACCACATCGTCCCTCATGTCGGGACGTAGAGATGTAATTGTGGTTTCATCTGTCTCCTGTATTTATGGTATGGGAAATCCCGATGATTTTGCAGCATCTATTTTTCGCTTTGCGGTGGGCACGGTCATCAGCCGAAATGCATTTTTACACCGCTTGGTAGAAATTTTATATTCCCGTACCACCGGCGATTTTCAGCGGGGAACCTTTAGAGTGAAGGGCGATACGGTAGATATTTATCCGGCTTACTTAGATGTGGCGTATCGGGTATCGTTTTTTGGCGATGAAGTTGAAGAACTAAGCACCATAGATCCTGCTTCCGGCAAGACCATTGAAAAAACAACACATTTGGCACTCTTCCCAGCCAATTTATTTGTAACACCCAAAGAGCGCTTTACCCAAGTAATTTGGGAAATTCAAGAAGAACTACAAATGCGCAAAGCGCAATTGCTAGATGAAGGCAGACATCTAGAGGCCAAGCGTTTAGAAGAACGGGTAAACTACGATTTAGAAATGATGCGGGAATTGGGTTATTGCAGTGGCATTGAAAATTATTCTCGTTTTTTCGACGGGCGCAAACCCGGAGTACGCCCTTTCTGCTTATTAGATTATTTTCCGGATGATTACCTGATGGTGATTGACGAAAGCCACGTAACCTTGCCCCAATTGCGGGCAATGTATGGCGGCGATCGCTCCCGAAAATTATCTTTGGTAGAGTATGGCTTTCGTTTACCAGCCGCCATGGATAATCGCCCTTTAAATTTTAACGAATTTGAAACCTTGGCACCGCAAACCATTTATGTAAGCGCTACCCCAGGCGATTACGAATTGGAAAAAACGGAAGGTGTATTTGTAGAGCAAGTTATTCGCCCAACGGGTTTATTAGACCCCCTTATAGAAGTGCGCCCACTAATAAATCAAGTAGATGATTTATTAGACGAAGTAGATAAAACTATAAAACAAGGCGACCGAATTTTAGTAACCACCCTTACCAAACGCATGGCCGAAGAATTGAGCAAATACATGCAAAAGCTAGGTATTAAAGTACGCTACATTCACTCCGAAATAAAAACTTTAGAACGAGTAGAAATTTTGCGTGGCCTACGCCTCGGCGAATTTGATGTACTCATTGGTATTAACTTATTACGAGAAGGATTGGATTTACCCGAAGTATCCTTAGTGGCTATTTTAGATGCAGATAAAGAAGGTTTTTTACGTTCCGAACGCTCCTTAATACAAACCATTGGACGAGCGGCCCGTAACGATAGAGGCCGAGTAATTATGTATGCCGATAGCGTAACCAAAAGCATGCGCATAACTATAGATGAAACCAACCGTCGCCGCGATAAACAAATTGCCTACAACTTAGAACACGGCATTACCCCAACCACGGTGGGAAAATCTCGTGAATCTATTATGGAGCAAACCTCGGTAATGGATTTTGCCGGTGGTGTAGCCAAAGCTTATGTAGAAAGCGACATGCTGGCCAGCCTAGCCGCCGACCCCATTGTGCAATATATGAGCAAGGCCGATTTGGAAAAAGCCATTGACAAAACAAAAAAAGAGATGAACACCGCCGCCAAGGATATGGATTTCTTGCAAGCAGCCAAACTCCGCGACGAAATGTTTGCCTTGGAGAATATTTTAAAGGATAAAAGTTAAAGAAACGAGTTTCCTTTTCGTAAAAAAGAAACTCATTTCACTAAAATTTAGGTGTTTTTGATGGTAGCGGTACAATCAGAACAACCACATCTAAACGTAATAGTGCCATCAGGCTTAATTTCACCACTCACTACACAACCACAACTTCCATTGCAACTTACGGTAATATCTCCTTTAACTAATTGGCTAGTAACGCCTCCTCTTTTAACCACTAGTTTTTTTGCGTTATATTCTATTTTTGAATACCGAACATAGGCAAAATTACTAGCAGCCCCTGTTTTCGTTTTATACCAAACAATGGCAGCGAAGCCGGTTTTAATGGGTAAATAATCTACTTTGGTGATTTCCAATCCGGAAGTTTCAGAAACTGTTTCTAGCGCAATTTTCATTAAATCATCAGAATTTGCTGCTATCGTAACTCCACTTGGGGCTTTTAACATAAATTCTTGCTGATTGGCTAAGTCCCCTTGCTTGTTGCAAGCGGTAATAACAAGCCCCATAGTTAGGGCCAATAGTAAGCATAATAAATTTTTCATAGCGATAGTTTTATACGATAACGTTAAATTTGCAGTATCAATTATATGAACGGAAAAAACCGAAACGACGTGTACCCCGGCTTGGAGGTCGAAATCATCTTAAAAAAAGACCAACGTACAGGCGCCCGCACCCGAGGAGTGGTAAAAGACCTGCTTACTAGTTCGTCTTTTCACTCTAGAGGCATTAAAGTACGTTTAGAAGATGGGCAAGTTGGCCGAGTAATCGAAATTATTGAGGACTAAAACCGATTGGCTGAAACATTTTTCAGCAGAAATCGTCTAAATTTGTAAACTGATTTAAAACAAATGGAAGTATTACGGTTTTTATTTTACCTCTTTCTCATTCTATGGCTACTCCGCATTATTCTCCGAGCTGCCCTGCCTTTAGTATTTAAACGTATGATGGCTAAGCTACAAAAACGTGCAGAAGAAGCCCAAGGAGGCCGCCCTAAACAACCCGAAGGCAGTATTCATGTAGATTACGTGCCACCAAAAGGCAAAAAGCCTAAAAAAGATTCGGCAGGCGAATTTATAGATTTCGAAGAAATAGACTAAATCAATAATCTCAGAATGTAGCATCTAGATTGATGCTACTATGCTGCTTTTTTCTATTTTTGAAATCTATAAATAGAAAATATGAGCAACTGGTTTAAACGCAACGCCAATCATTTACTAATTATTGGCATTTTCCTTTTGTTATGCTTGGTGTATTTTAGCCCGGCCATACAAGGCAAAGGATTGTATCAACAAGATGTTTTGCAGGCAAAAGGCATGCAAAAAGAAATCATGGACTTTAAAGCCCTTGATGGTGAAGCACCTTTATGGACAAATTCGATGTTCGGCGGAATGCCTTCGTACCAAATTTGGGTACAATATCCGTACAACGTTACTACCTACGTGATTTCGTTTTTTAAAACCGTTTTTCCTAACCCTATAGATACTATTTTATTGTATTTATTGGGCGCCTACTTACTATTCTCGGTGTTGCGGGTAAAACCATGGTTGGCCGCAGCTGGCGCCATTGCCTTTGCATTTTCATCGTATAATTTTATCATTATTGAAGCCGGCCACAGCAACAAAGCGTTGGCTTTAGCTTTTTTTGCACCCATTTTAGCGGGTATACTGCTTACCCTGCGCAGAAAATACCTCTTGGGTGCCACTATTACGGCCATTGCATTGGCATTAGAAATTAGGTCTAACCATATTCAAATGACCTATTACCTATTTATAGCCATTTTAGTTTTTATAGGATTTGAATTGGTAAACGCCATTAGAAACAAAACCATAAAAGAATTGCTTAAGCCTGCTGCCTATTTAGTGGCGGCTCTAGTATTGGCTGTTGCCGTAAATGCAAGCATGCTTTGGACCACCTACGAATTTGGTAAGGAATCTATCCGTGGAAAATCAAATTTAAGTACCAACCAATTGGCGCCAAGTAACGGTTTAGATAAAGAATATGCCTACCAATGGAGCCAAGGTGTAGGCGAAAATATTACCTTTTTAATACCTAATTTTTATGGCGGCGCTAGCAATACCCCCCTGCCCGAAGATGGTGCAGTAGTTAAAACTTTAACCGATAAGGGTGTACCAGCAGAGCAAGCATTGGAATTCTCTAAACAGCTACCTTCCTATTGGGGAGAAAAACCATTCACCTCGGGTCCATTTTATTTTGGAGCCATCATCTGTTTCTTATTTGTAGTAGGTTTGTTTGTAGTACCAGGACGTTTCAAATGGTGGATTTTTACAGCCACCCTATTAAGTATATTCTTAGCTTTTGGTAAAAATTGGCCTTTAGTTTCCGATCTATTCTTTAATTATTTTCCACTATATAATAAATTTAGAGCCGTAGAATCTATTCTGGTAATTGCCGGATTTTTGGTTCCCGTGTTAGCAGTGCTAGCCGTGCAAGAACTTATTGATAGTAAAGAAGATAAACAAAAATTACTAAAGAAAGTGCAATACGCAGCCTATGGCACGCTAGGTTTATTAGCGATATTGGCAGCTGCTCCAAGCTTATTTTTCAGTTTCCAAACAGCAGGCCATAGTCAATTAATAGACCAATTATCACAAATTACCGGTGGCGACCGTAGTTTTGCCGAAAGCATTGCGCAAGGCTTGGTAAATGACCGCATAAGCCTAGCTCGTAACGATGTATTTAGATCACTCATTTTTGTGGCCATTGGAGCTGGTTTGCTTTGGGCATTAATTAAGCAAAAACTGAGTGCCGGAACAGCTACCGCTTTATTGGCTGTTGTAATTTTGATAGATATGTGGGGCGTAAATAAACGCTATTTAAACAACAATAATTTTGTTGAACAGACAGCCCTTACCCAGCAATTCCAAGCTCGTGAAGTAGATCAATTTATTTTAAGAGATACCAGTCTGAATTACCGGGTGTTTGATTTGAGTGTTCAGACATTTAACAATGCCAGCACCAGCTACTTTCACAAATCTGTAGGTGGTTACCATGCGGCCAAACTAAAACGTTTCCAAGAAGTATTAGAAAAGCAATTTAACAACGCTATTAATGAAGATGTGTTGGACATGCTAAACGCCAAATACATTATTGGTAACGATGAGCAAAACAAATCGCAGAAAATGGAACGCCGCGAAAGCGCTTGTGGAAATGCTTGGTTTGTACCCAACGTAACCTTTGTAAAAAGTGCCGATGAGGAAATGAACGCCATCAGCAGCTTCGATCCGAGAAAAGAAGCCTTTGTAGGCAATGAGTTTAAATCGTTGATAGATACCAAAAAAGTAGGATTCGATCCAAACGGAACCATTAAACTAAGTAATTACCGTCCAGACCATTTAACCTATACCTACTCTATTGGTAAAGATATGATTGCTGTATTTTCTGAAATTTGGTACGATAAAGGCTGGAAAGCCTATGTGGATGGAGAGGAAATTCCATATTTCAGAGCCAATTACATTTTACGTGCCGCCGCATTGCCTGGTGGTAACCATACGCTAGAATTTAAATTCGAGCCCACTTCTTATATTTTGGGAGAAAAAATATCACTTTTAGCCTCTATATTATTAGTGGCTTTATTGGGTTTTGTTATCTATAAAAACCGCAAATCGGAAGATGCTTAAACCTAAATAGACTGTACACTAAAAAGCCCCCGAGTTTTCGGGGGCTTTTTTATTAATCGTTCGATCGGCCGTAGCAGATATAATAAAATGAAAGTTTTGCCGCAATTACTACGTGATTAAAAAGGTTAGGTAGTAATCCATAATGCTTCGTAAAAATTGCAAAACGCTCTTTTAAACTTTGTTGATGCCTTTTTTTTGACATGCCGCCAACTAAATACTTAGCTACATAACCCGATACTTTTACCGAGGTTTTGGCTTTTTTGGCCGCGGTTAAAATCCAATCAATATCGGCACTTAATTCATACTGCCTATCGTAAGGTTCGGTTAAAGTTCTGCGGATATAAATAGCTTGATGACTAATAGTCATCCCAAAACGAAAACTTTTCCAGGTAAATTTTTCGGGCACACTATGTCGGCGTTTGCCAATACTTTGCCAAGCCTCATTATACATTTCGGTTTCGCCATAATAAATATCGGCATTTGGAGCCGTATCAAATACGTTTTCGACCGTATCGGGGGCATACAATTCATCGCCCGAATTCATAAACAATACATAATCGCCGCTAGCCAAAGCCAGCCCTTTATTCATGGCATCGTAAATGCCAGCATCTTTTTCGGATACTACTTTTACTAATCTATCCTGATAACGCTGAATAATTTCCAAGGTGCCATCGTTAGATGCGCCATCAATTACAATATACTCTATGTGGGCATAACTTTGATAGAGCACCGAGAGCATCGTACGCTCAATATCGCGAACGTTGTTATACACAATGGTGATGATGGAGAGTGTAGATTTATGCACGGCTGTTAAGAATAGATTGATACAATTTGATGTGTTGTTGCGCCACCACCGATTCGGAGAAAGTAGCCAATACCGTTTTACGGGCGACAGTGGCCAAAGACGCTTTATCGGTATGGTTCTTAATCCAAGCCAAACCGTTAGCTAACTCTTCTGGGGAAGCCCCTTGTGCCAAATAGCCATTTTGTTGATGGACAACCATATCGGGAATACCTCCGGTAGTAAAGGCCACCACGGGAGTACCGCAAGCTAAACTTTCTAACACGGTATTGGGTAAATTATCTTCAATAGATGGGGTCACAAATACGTCGGCGGCGGCGTAGCAGAGTGCTAGTTTTTTTTCCTCATTAATTGTGCCTAAAAAGATAGTATTTAGGTTAAAATCGGGTAAATCACCAGCCCTACGATTTCCAAAAATAACCAATTCAGCACTATCGCTTTGCCCGAAAATACGTAGGGCCTCTACCAATAAATCGGCGCCTTTGTGCTTATCGTTTGCCGAAGGCATAAAGCCACTCAAAATCAAAAAGGCATTCGCAGGTAGGCCGAGCTTTTCACGAGCAAGCGCTTTATTTGAGGGGCTAAAAACTTGAGTATTTAATGTATTTGGGATGATATGAATAGGAGATTCTGCAAACAAACCGCTTCTTTTGGCCGATTGTGCCATCCATTGGCTTGGCGCAATTACCTGAAGCGCTAAACCGGTGTAGGCTTGCTTTTTGGCCTTCCAGATATGATGAGAAAGATCTTGGGGGGCCGGTAGTTTTACAATCGGACAATTTCCGCAACTCTGCTCAAAATGGGTGCAGGCGTAACGTACATGGCAACCGCCGGTAAAAGCATTGCTATCGTGAAAAGTCCATACAATTGGTTTATTTAGTTTTTGAAGTTTAGCAAGATCTACGGGGCGTAAAAAAGCATGATTGATCCAATGAAGATGAATAATATCGGCTTCTTTTAAAACTGGATATCGGCTAATATCTTTCCCAAAAAAAGGAATGGAGAAAGGTGTTTTAACAGACTTTATCCTCGTTTTAGTGAGTATTCTTTCTAAAATAATTTGAACAGCTGTAAAAAAATTTGGCAGTAATGCCTTAGAAAAGTTGTGTTGGCTGGCTTGGGCTTCAAAAGAATAATTTACCCATAGGCTAGCGTCGAGCCCTTCCTGTTGTAAAGCACCAACTAAGCGGCTAGCAGCACGACCTGCCCCACCATTATTTTCGTAGCTATTTAGATGTACAACTTTCAAAACAATCAAAAATACATAATTATACCTTGTTAACCCGGTTTAAAGCGCTCAATAATGTTTATTTTAGCGTTATGGCTAATGAATTAACCGACCGAGCGTTTTGGACCAGCTATTGGGAATCGAAAACCGATATTGCCTGTTCCATTCCTAAAAATTATCTTTTTCACGAAATTTTTAAACGTATTGCGGAGGCTAAAGGGATTGAAAGCGCCATAGAGTTAGGTGGTTTTCCGGGCTATTACACCGTTTTCTTAAAAAAACACCTCGGTATTAAAAAAGCTACTTTACTCGATTATTTTATTCATCCGGGCCTTATTAATCAGCTTTGCCAAGCCAATGCATTAG